>Ga0208564_1000087_pt1 | contig 86041 bp, 84 predicted proteins | sample AD_UKC073_MetaG_FD_184439 | JGI IMG/M metagenome (GOLD analysis project Ga0208564, IMG submission 184439) | Active sludge microbial communities of municipal wastewater-treating anaerobic digesters from USA - AD_UKC073_MetaG (SPAdes) (version 2) | ecosystem: Engineered > Bioreactor > Anaerobic >... | reverse complement strand
TGATTTGGACAAGTGCCTAAAATCAATAACTAGGCATATGCGAGTTAATAGCTATCAATTCTGGGTAGTAGGCAATAGAACCGTTAAAAAAGTTAACATACCCACGAACATTATTATTGGAGAGCTAGGCAGACAATACAACCTTATACCTGTTGCCACTATCCCAAGGAATATTAGCAGCAAAAGAATGCCGAAAGAGAATTCTCCAACAAATGTAAAAGGGGAAAAAGTGGCGACAATGAATAAAGAAAACATTGTGGTTTTACGGAAGGTGAGATAGTTGGCAACATTATCTGAAGTGCAGAAACGACTTGAAGAAATAAAGAACATGGGGTACATACCGACTTTAAGAAAAGGGCCAACAGGGATTGGCCATACTTTTGAACAAGTTTTCGGATTAGGTGAAAGCAACCTTCAAATCCCAGATTTAGGAGGCCGCATCGAGTTAAAAACTACACGAAGGAGTTCAAATTCTTTGGTTACACTATTTACGTTTAACCGTGCGGTATGGCAGTTTAAGCAAAAAGATATTATTGAAAAATTCGGCTATTATAGCGAGAAGGATAAAAGGCAGGCACTGTATCATTCAATCTATCCTCATCAAGCGCATCCTTCGGGGTTTGAAGTGGTGGTGGATAAGAACGGGAATACTCTGAAACTAAGACACTGCGGGGTGGATATTGCAGTTTGGAGTATTTACCGGTTAGTTGGTGCATTGCTGTATAAACCGGGGAAAATATTGTTTGTGGTAGCTGACACGCGGATAGGTGATAATGGCAGAGAAGAATTTCATTATAATGAAGCATATCTTCTTGATAATCCGAGTGAAGAAAGATTTATCGAAGCATTTGAAAAATCTAAGGTCTGTTTAGATATAAGAATGCATTTAAAAGAAGGCGGCAGCGTACGCAACCACGGAACAGGTTTTAGAATAAAAGAAAATGAGTTATACCTGCTGTTTGATACAAACAAAAGGCTTTTATAAACCTTTGCTTATACGCAAAAAATAATATGATTTCAATTAATAACCGCTCCTTTTTTGTAAGGGAGCGGTTTTAACATTTATTCAGCAGTTAAATATTGTGTATCCGATAAAACAAAAACCTGAGGCGTTCAATGTCGCCGGTGAGGTACAGGTAGCCGAACAGCGCCTCAAGGCCGGTGGCGCGGTGGTAGTCGCTGTCGGTGCGCTGGGTATGCGCGTTGCGGCCGCGGCGGTACACCGCTTCCTCCTGCTCGGTCAGCAGCGGCAGCAGGGTTTCGATTGCCGCCGACTGGGCCTCCGCCCTTACCATGCCGACCGATAGCTTGTGAAGCTCGCCGCTCGTCCGGTTCGCCTCGCAGGCCAGCATTTCCCTGACCATCAGCTCATATACTCCGTCCCCCACAAAAGCTAAAGTGTGGGGGCTTAATCTGCGCACGTCAACTTCGGCGGGGATTAACCTCTCCATACATATCAGTATCCTTTCAAATGCCGTTTTTGCCGGTCAATCAATCGATAAAATCAAATTCAAAGCCGTAAATCGACACGGTGTCGCCGTCCCGCACCCCGGCTTCCCTGAGCCTGTCGATTACCCCGCTTTGCTGCAAAACGCGGTGAAAGTGCTGAAGGCTGTCGTATTCGTCCATGTCAATCCCCCTCAGGTACCTTATCAGCCACTCGCCCTCGACAATATACCTGCTGTCGCCGTCCCGGATTATATTCACGTCGCGCTGTTTTATATCGGCCTCCGGCACAGGTTCGGGGTCAGGGGAGTATTCCCGTATCGGCGGGAGCTTGGATAACAGCTCGGCGCAGCGTTTAATAAGAGCGTCTGTGCCGTGCGCGATTGCCGCCATTATCGGGAAGAACTCATAGCCTTTTGCGCGCACGGCCGCGGCGAATTCCTCAATTTTCCGTTCATCGGCGAGGTCGCATTTGTTGCCGGCGATTATCATCGGGCGGGAAAGGAGCTCAGGGTTGAAACCGGAGAGTTCGCGGTCGATTGTTTCGATGTCTTCAAGCGGCTCCCGCCCCTCGCTGCCCGACACGTCAACCACGTGGATTAACAGCCGGCACCTGTCGATATGCCGCAGGAATTCGTGCCCAAGCCCCGCGCCCCGGCTTGCGCCTTCAATCAGTCCGGGGATGTCGGCCATCACGAACGAAACCCCTTCCATCACCCTGACCACTCCCAAAACCGGCGTCAGGGTGGTGAAATGGTAGTTGGCGATTTCGGGCCGCGCCTCGCTGACCGCTGAAAGCAGCGAGGATTTGCCGACATTCGGGAAACCGACCAGCCCGACGTCCGCGAGCAGCTTGAGCTCCAGCCGTACTGTAAGCTCCTCGCCGGGAATGCCGGGTTTTGAAAAACGCGGCGCCTGACGGGTCGGGGTGGCGAAATGGCTGTTGCCCCAGCCCCCGCGTCCTCCCTTCGCGGCGATAAAAGGCTGGTTTGAGGATATATCCGCAAGCAGCCGGCCGGTTTTGCTGTCGTAGATTAAAGTGCCGCGCGGCACGCGGATGATTAAATCGGCGCCGGATTTGCCAAATCGTTTTTTGGGCCCGCCGGGGTCGCCGTTTTCGGCGACATATTTTTTGCGGTACCTGAAATCGGCAAGGGTGTTCAGGCCGTCGTCGGCGACAAACACGATGTCCCCTCCGCGGCCGCCGTCCCCGCCGTCCGGCCCGCCTGCCGCGACGTATTTTTCGCGGCGGAAGGAAACGGCGCCGTCCCCGCCGTCTCCCGCCTTTATTTTTATTACCGCGGTATCAACGAACATGATATACCATCCTTTGCAAGAAAGGGAAAGATAATCGTATAATATTATAATACACCATAATTATTATATTTGCACCTGACAATTAAAAATCCCCGCCAAAAACGGCGGGGGGAAGAAAAGCGTGCGATATGGATTACTGTCCGACGGCATAGACGCAAACGCGCTTGCGGTCTTTGCCCATGCGCTCAAACTTGACCCTGCCGTCAACCAGGGCGAACAGGGTATCGTCGGAGCCAATCCCGACACCGCTGCCGGGATGGATTTTGGTGCCGCGCTGGCGAACGAGAATGTTGCCTGCCAGAACAAACTGGCCGTCCCCGCGCTTAACTCCGAGACGCTTTGATTCCGAATCGCGCCCGTTTCTTGTGGAGCTGACGCCTTTCTTATGGGCAAACAGCTGAATATTTATCTTAATCATTGGTTACACCTCCGTAAGTAACTCTCAGATTATTAGGGTACTGTTGTTGAAGCTCTGTCAAATGCAGGCAAAAACCCCTCAAAAGCTCCTGGCAGCGTTTTGCGCTGGCGATGTCCAGTTCGATTCTTAAATAGCCGCCGCGCTCGACAATATCTGCCGGCAAACCATAGATTTCAGTGATGGTGTTGGCGGCCATCAAGGCGGCCGAGGAAACAGCCGCGCAGACCACATCGCTGCCATATCTGCCGGCGCCGGTGTGCCCGGCGATTTCAAACCCGACCAGAATACCCTGATTTACAAAAAACTTACTCCGCGTCATCGGTCTTCTGGGCTTTTTTAGCGGGGGCTTTGGGGTTGATGGTCTCGATTTGTACCTTCGTGTATGGCTGGCGGTGGCCAACCGTGCGTTTGCTGCCCTTCTTCGGGCGGTAGGTGAAAACGGTGATTTTCCGGCCTTTCCCGTTTTTCAGCACCCGCGCCTCCACGCTGGCGCCTTTGACATACGGATTGCCTACTTTAAGGGTTCTGCCGGTGTGTACGGCAAGCACCTTATCAAAGGTTACAAGGGCTTCTTCGCCGGCGTCCAGTTTTTCGACAAACAGGATGTCCCCGCTTTGCACCTTGTACTGCTTGCCACCGGTCTCAATGACTGCATACATGGTTATTACACCTGCTTTTTGCAAGACTCGCTGTTACAGGCGGGGGAATACCCACTTTGAATGCCCGGAACATGCGGCAAACGAAATTGTAACACGCCGCAGCCCGATTGTCAAGCCTTGTTTTGTAACTGCCCGCAGTGGAAAAACTGCAACTTTTTCGTCCGCTTTATATCGCCGGTTATATTAAGCCGCTGTTTAATCTGGCGCCTTATATACTATTTATATACGATAATAATCATTCATCTTTGTACTTTAGCATTTGGCATTTCCGCGCCCTGCTGTCCAATCAACCTCGTTTTATACAAATAATTGCGAGTATAAAAGGCTTTTGTCGGTACAATTCGAGAAAACCCGGCGGCGGCATATTATTGGTATTGACAAAAAGTTTTGTATACTATATAATTTACTGCGCTCAATCATCCCTACGGCGGTATAGCTCAGGTGGCTAGAGCATGCGGTTCATACCCGCAGTGTCGTTGGTTCAAGTCCAACTACCGCTACCACCGCGCTCCCAACAGGGGGCGCATCAGCGGCCCGATGGTCAAGCGGTTAAGACACCGCCCTTTCACGGCGGTAACACGGGTTCGAGTCCCGTTCGGGTCACCAGCAAAACCGGCAATCCGCGTTCTGCGGATTGCCGGTTTTTGTTCTCCTTACTCTTGTTTTCCGTTCATATCTTTTTACCTGTCTTTTTGCAGCCAGCCGCAACCTGCGAAAAGATAAGGCAGGGACATATGAGAAAAAGCAATATTCTTATTAAAATAACAAAGCCGCGTGTTTATCTCCGCCTGACAAACAGACGGCCCCAAAACGCGGCGGCAGTGATTTTTTTGCTTGACAACAGCAGTATGTTTGGATATAATGTTCTGGCGCGGTCAAGAAATGACGCCGCTTAAAACGACTTGAGCCATTAGCTCAGATGGCAGAGCATTTGACTTTTAATCAAAGGGTCCGGGGTTCGAATCCCCGATGGCTCACCAGCACCAAAATCACAAAACCCGCCAAAACGGCACACTGCCTGTTTTGGCGGGTTTTTCAATCATTTGACGCCGCCGGGGGCTTTGCCGTTTGCCTGTGCCGGCGACACTCATGCGGCAAGTTTTTCGAATTCTTTAAGCCCGTCCTTCACAATTGCCATGGTTCTCTGATAAGATTTCATCGCATTTTCAAATCCGTCCTCACTGTACTGCAGGCCGAACTTGTTTTTCAAGTCCCCCGAAACATCCAGCGGGACAATCTGAAAAGCCTCCCGCCCGTTTTGTTTATACAAATGTACCCATGTGGGCAGTGCGTCCAAACCGGTAACCTCAACCCTGCCGTCCCTGTATTTTGAAAAGGTAACGATAAACAGTATTCCGTCTTCGGTGTGCCCGGTTTTTATGCTGGCGCGGTAAATCCGCTGGTTTGACACTGCATTGCCGGTGGAATAAAGGCATACGGTTGTGTGTCTGCCGTCAACCGATTTGATTATTTCCAAAGGCTGTATTACATGCGGATGGCCGCCGATTATCACGTCAATTCCGAGTTCGCACATTTTCCGTGCTATTTTCTTCTGGGTGTTGTTGGGAGTCAGCTTGTATTCGTCCCCCCAGTGTATAAAAAGGACCAGCGCGTCCGCCCCTTCCTCCTTCATCTGGTTTATCCGGGTTTTAACCTCGTCATAAAAGCTGTCAAGGTCGCCGTAACTGAACGAGTTGACCAGCGGAATCGCCCTTTGTTCGAGCATTACGTTTAAGTACCTCTTGTCGCCGGCGCGTCGGCTTTCGTAAGTATAGTTCATCATTCCGATGTTTATACCGTTGACATTCTGAATTCTATACGGTTTTTCCTGTTCCGAATGTCTGGTGCCCGTATAGCCCATATTCTTCTGCGCCAGAACGGCTGCCGTCCGCAAAATCCCGTTTAAGCCGCTGTCATTTGAATGGTTGTTTGCGGTCAGAAGCATGTCAAACCCCGCGTCCTTTGCCGCGTCCACAATCTCGTCGGGGCAGTTGAAGCACGGATATCCCCGGTACGGTATCCTGTCGTTGCCGGCAAGGGTTACTTCCAAATTCGCCACTGCAAAATCGTATTTTTGGACATAGGGCTTAATATAGGTAAATATGCCGCTAAAATCATAACTGCCGGTCTGCTCGTCATAGTTATTGGTTAGAATAGGGTCGTGCATTAAAAGGTCCCCGGTCGCCGCAAGTGTTGCGGTTGAAACCACTGCGGACACAGGTTCGGGCACGGCAGGCGCGGTTTTTGAGCCGCCGGTTGCTGTAGACGAGGCGGTTTGGGCAGCGTATCCTGCGCCGGCCGTTTCCCTTTGTCCAAAATCCGCGCACCCGACAGTTATCGCAAAAAGAATGATTACCGGTACCGCCAGCATTTTGCAACTTTTTAACCGCATTTTACGATATCCTCCGCACCTGTCGTCAAATCCGCGCTCAGCTTTTTATCGTTACGAACCGTCGGCCTCGTCCTCCACAAATTCGAGCAAGTCCCCCGGCTGGCAGTCCAAAGCCCTGCAGATGGCGTCCAGAGTGGAAAACCTGATGGCGCGGGCTTTGTTGTTTTTCAGTATAGAGAGGTTCGCGGGAGAAATCCCGACCTTGTCGGACAGCTCTGTCAGGCCAATCCGGCGTTTTGCCATCATTACATTCAGGTTTATCCTTATTCCCATCAACCAGGCCCCCTTAAGACGTGCAATCCGTACGCGGCGGAGCATGCCGCGCTTATATGGTCATGTCGTTTTCTTCTTTAAAGGCTATCGCCTGCTCAAAAAGCCGGGCAAACACGAAGAGTATCATCCCGACAACCGAAAAGGTAACAAAAACAGCCACCATAAAAAACCTTGTAACAACAAAAACCGAGATGAAATAAAAAACCGAAAGTATCAGGCATTCCACCCCTATTATCCGAAGCCTTCTGACCATCTCGCTGACAAACGGGTTGCCGTTGTTGACAATCCGCAGCACGGCTCGCGCCTGCCACAGTATCAGCATTGCCATAACCCCCGAAACAATCAATACCACGAGGTACTTTTCGTACCAGAACCCCTTTTCGCCCGGGTAATGGTGAGTTACGGCGGGAATGCTCCACGGCAGTGTTACCGTCAGTACAAAAGCGATTAGCATTAATATGGTCAGTGCATATTCGATTGCTATGCTCAGCCTGTCCTTCTTCACGGCTTTCATGCTCTCACATCCTTTTTGGCTGCTGCCGATAAAACGCTGTTATCGATTATACAGCAATAACAGTATCCGGTCAATCGCTTTCAATCGAAAGCCGCCGTTGCCAAAAGGCAAAGGCGGCTGCCGTCAGGATTGTTTGTTGATGTCCTTTTCAAGCTGTTTGGGCGTGCACCTTCGCAGCACCGTTTTGTTGATTTTAAAATCCTTTTCTATCTTTTTGACGTATTCCTTAATCTCTTTGTCAAACTCCTCGTATTTAGCGCTTTCAATCACCCGCTCGCGAACGTTTTCGAGTTTGTACTCTTTTGTGTCTTCGGGGTTGACCCGGTAGATTAAGGCCGCGACATTGGTTGTTCCTCCGCTTTTGAATTCCACGATTTTTGCGCCGCCGACCGATACTGACCTGACAGCTTCCACCAGATTTTCATCGTCTCTGGTCGCGTCAATCATTTTCAGGTTCTGGTCGGTCTCGTCTTCGGTATCTCCGTTCTCGTCATCGCCTTCGCCGTCGTCCTTATCGTCCTCGTCGGCGGATTCGCTTTCCTCTGTTTCCCCGTTTTCCCCGTCTTCATCTTCCTTGTCTTTGTCTTCCTCGTCCTTATTGTATTTATCAATCACCTTGTCAAAATCCTTTTCGGAATTAAACAAGTCCAGATATCCCTGCAGCCTGTCTTTTACCTCTTTGACGCCTTCTTCGTCAAGGTCGGAGCCGTTTTCGTCAACCAGCGGGATTTCAATGCTCTTATATGTCAAAAAGTTTTCCTTGTAATACGACTTGATTTCGTCCTCGCTCATCGCCCGTTTCCCGCCCTTGTCGTACAAACCGAAAAACAGGGTGGACTCATAGTACGAAACCGCCTTATACATCCTGCCGAAAGCCTTTTTGCTGAATCCGAGGTGAATAAACTGGTCTTCCGAGACCGTGTCCATAAAGGATTTATACTCTTCCTCGTCTTCCTCCGACAGCTTGATGTCAAACTTCCTGAGCTTGTCCTCTAGGGCCTTCTGGCGCAGGATACTATCCCTTGTCATTCTCACGATATATTGCTCGACAGACAGCTTCTCGGCGTCCTCTCCTTCGCCGTAGCTGAGTTCCTGCTCCCAGTCAATGCCGTAGTAATAGGAAAAGAGCGACTGATACGAATTAAAGAGAAAGGCAAGGTATTCCGCGGTGGTTAGCTTATCGCCGTCGCCGAACTCCACAGCATATTGCGGCGTGGAACAGCCGGACAGCATACCGGCAAACACCAGCGCGGCGCAGAGCGCAAAACAGATAAGTGATTTGATTTTTCCTTTGAGATTAAGGCTCATAAAGATTTCCTCCCGTACAATCCAATCATTGGCTGACCAGCTTTTTCTTTATTTTGCTCACCAGAGAATTATACAACGCCGCCTGTTTTTTGTCTACAAACAACTGCGGCCCGCCGGCCCGCATATTCTGCAAAAATCTCCTCGTTGCGACAGATTATACCCGCAGGATAATCCTGCAAAACCGCCGGCAGGCCAGTCAAAACGCAGGAATTGTTGAAAACTCGGTGGAAAGTGGGTAAAACTTTCTGTATAATTCCCAAAAAGAGCGGGTCCGCAGCCCTACTGGCCGTTATATATGAACTTATGCAGCTCGATAACCGCGGCCGCGGGGTCGTCCATGCACAAAACCGCGCCAAGTCCCAGCTCCGGGGCGGAATGGTACTTGCCTCTTTGCGGCAGATGGTATGTTTTATCCATGGTATAACCTAAATAGGTAAAGGAATTTAAGGTAAACCCAAAGAATTCGTTTATGGTCATATTGGTCTGAACCTGGGGAAAAACCTTGTTCAGGATACTGTTAAGCTGCGCGGGGTTCATGGCCTTTGCTTTTTCAAACATCGCCCTGACCGCTTTGCGCTGCCGCTCGGTCCGCCCGAAATCGGCGCCTATCGCACGGATACGGACATATTCCAGCGCATAATGGCCGTTGAGGGTGTATTTTTTGGCCGCGCTGCCTATCTTGATATGTTGCGCCTCCGCCGCGGTCAGCTCGATGTCTATCCCGCCCATCGCGTTTATGGCGGCCGAAAAGGCTTTGAAGTTCACGGTGATGTGCTTGTCTATCTTAAGGCGGAAATTCTGTTCGATGGTTTTGAGCAGAAGGCTGGCACCTCCGTATGAATACGCGGCGTTCAGCTTGGCGTAGTCGTCCTTGCCGTCCCCGTTTTTATCCCTTCCCGGAATGGTAACGAGGGTGTCGCGCAGCAGGGACGCAAGCCTGATGTCCTTATTCTTTTTGTCGATTGTAAGTATGATAATAGTATCCGAAAGCCCTCTGAAACTGCTGCTGCGGCTGTCAACCCCAATCAGCAGGTAGTTGGAGATGTTTTTGGTGTTCCCCTTGACCGAAATCTCGGCGACGCTGGCGGCGCCCTGTTCAATCTTGTCGTAGTCCTCGATTTCCTCGTACCCGGAATCTTCCTCCTCCGGGATTGAGTCTTCGTAATAACTCTCGACATCCGGGCCGTACTGTACCAGCCCGAACAGGTGCCACAGGTACGCGCCGGAGCCTATGCACAGCAGTCCAAGTATGCTCATCAGCGCTACCGACGCGGTAACAATACCGCGCACAGCCTTGCCGCGGCGTTTTGGCTCCGTGCGCTTCTTGCCGGAGCCTCTGGTGCCATCCTTCAATATAAAGACCCCCACCGTAAAGACTATAAAATTTACATCTCAAAAAATGCACCGGCTTGCGGCAGGTGCAGGCAGGTTAATAATATCACAACCGCCGGCGGTTTGCAACGATTATCAATCCGCATGCCGGCGCCGGTTTTTAATATAATGGATATAACAACATCTGACGTCTAATGTCTAACGTCTAACATCTAACATCTATTTAGTCATGAACAATACGCCGAGGGTGTTCGGCCCGCAGTGGGCGGAGATTGTGCAGCCGGCGCGGGTAATGTGAATGTTCTTGAAATAGTTCATTTTTGCTATTTCGCCGTAAACCAAATCTATCCTCTGCTGGGATATGCCCGAATGGGTGATAAAAATCCGGTCGTCCCGCAAATCGTCTCGGTTGTCCAGCATGTCGTGCACATAGGAATATAAAACCTTGTCCAGCGAGCCGCGGTACTTTTTGCCGACCCCCATGCTGCCGTCGGCGTTGTTCACCAGTATGCAGGGCTTTAACTGCAGCATGTTCGCGCCCAGCATCTGCAGCGCGGTACACCTGCCGCCCTTATACAGGAATTCAAGGGTATCGATAATAAAGCTGGAATGCACCTTCGAGGTCAATTCCTGCACTTCCTTTGCAATCTGCGCGGCAGGCATGCCGGCTTCAATCCTCTCGGCGGCTTCGATTACTATATGCCCCGAACCGGTCGAAAGGTTGCGGCTGTCCACAACATACACCCCGGACAGCTGCTCGGCCGCCCTGCAGCAGTTGTTGTAAGTGGCGGACAGGGCTCTGCCCAGCGAGATATGGATTACCTCAAGCCCCTGGTCAACCCATTTCTTGAAATAGTCAAAATATTCGTGGGTGTTTATGGCCGTGGTTTTGGGAAGGATTTTCTTTTGCCTGTAAATCTCGTATATCTGGTCAGGGTGCACGTCAACCCCGTCCGAATACTCTTTGCCGTCCAGTATAATTTTGAGCGGATAATACTCGACCGAATACCTCTGTCTAAGCTCGTCCCCCAAATCGCAGGTGCTGTCCGCGCTTAATACAATACGTCTGCTCACTTAAACAACCCTCCGCAGTCAGGATTAATGGCTGTGTTATGTTTTATAATATGGTATAGTACCATAAATAATTCCAAAACACAACCCGTAAACAGTGGACAGCAACAGATTTTAGTTGTACAATTGTTCAATAGCAAATACGCGCTTTTGGCTGTAAATTCTGCGCGCAGAACCCGCCGCCGGTGTTTGCGGCCGAAAAACCCCGCGAGAGGATGGAGAAAATGGGGATTCCGACCCTCCTGGTGATTGCCGTAGGGCTGTCGATGGACGCTTTTGCCGCCGCCGTGAGCTGCGGGCTGGTTATCTGCTTTACAAAACCGCGGTATATTCTGAAAATAGCGGGCAGCTTCGGGCTGTTTCAGGGTATCATGCCGCTTATCGGATACGCTATCGCGAACACCTTTTCAGACAGGTTCGAGTCGTTTGACCATTGGATTGCATTCGCTCTTTTGAGCTTTGTCGGCGGCAAGATGCTGTGGGAAGCGGCAAAAAAGGATGACGAATTGCCATTGGGGAACCCCAGCCGCTTTGACAACCTGCTTGTGATGTCGGTCGCGACAAGCATTGACGCGCTGGCGGTCGGCGCGTCCTTTGCGGTAATGCCGCATGATGGCGTTCTGTCCTTAAAATACGGGTATCTGCTGTCCAGCGCGGTTATCGCGGTTGTTACTTTCGCCCTGTCCGCCGGCGGCTATGTGCTCGGCTGCAGGTGCGGCAATCTGTTCGGCAAAAAGGCGGAAGCCGCGGGCGGGCTGGTTTTAATCGGTATCGGGCTGAAGATATTGGCTGAAGACATCTTTTTTTAATAGAAGTACCGCTGTCCGCCGGCGGGTCAGCCCTTTACCGCCCCGGCGGTCAGACCCTCCACCAGCCTTTTCTGGGCGAAAAAGAACATCATGCACACCGGTATGATGGTTATAATCCCCCCAGCGGTAAGTAAATCCCACTGCACGCCAAGCTGGCCAATCAGGTTTCTTAAAGAAACCGGGATTGTCCGGCTTTTTTCGTTTGTGAACATCACCGCAAAGGTGTATTCGTTCCACGCGTTCATGAAGATATAAACCCCGGTCGCGACAAGGCAGGGCACAAGCACCGGAAGTATTATCCTCACAAACGCCTGCGGCCTGTTTGCCCCGTCCACCAGTGCCGCCTCCTCAAGCGACATCGGCAAATCGCTCAGATACCCGTTGAGCAGCCAGACCGAAAACGGTATGGTAAAGGTGGTGTACGACAGAATAAGCGCCAGCGGGGTATATAAAATCCCAAGCCTGCGCATAATCGCGTAAAGCGGGATTAACAAAAGCACGGTCGGGAACATATTGTTTGTCAGAAACATAATCATCAGCGGCCGGCGCCCCTTGAACCTGAACCTTGAAAAGGCGTAGGCCGCCAAGGTCGCCACAAAAAGGGTGAGCAGGGTGGCGGACGCGGCCACGATAAAGCTGTTTGTCATGGGCTTTACAAAGTTGTAGTCCACAAACAGGGCTCTGTACGCGTCAAAAGTCGGGTTTTTCGGCCAGTAGGTTACCGTGCCGCCGTAAAGCTCGCTTTCAGGCTTTATCGAGGTGATGAAGATCCAATAAAACGGGAAAATCAAAAAGCCGAACAGCAAAACAAGGGGCAGACAAAAAGACAGGGCGCGCGTGGCTAGCCTTTTTCCTTTACCCATTTTTACCCCTCCCGGATTTTGAACAGGGTTTTCAAATACGGCACCGCCGCGAGCAGCAGCATCAGGGTCAGCAGGATTGACATCGCCGAGGCATAACCGAGGTTAAGCGCGTTCGCCTTGTTGAAGACGTAAACGCTCAATGTCTGGGAGGCGTACGCCGGCCCCCCGCCGGTCATGTTGTAAATCACGTCCACCGAGTTTGCGACCCAGATAATCCTCAAAAGGGTGGTAACATATATGGTGTTCTGCAGCGACGGCACCGTTATATGAAAAAATTTCCCGAACACGTTCGCGCCGTCAATGTCGGCCGCCTCGTACAGTTCGGCCGGCACCCCCTGAAGGCCGGCCAGCAGCATTAGCGCAAAAAACGGGATTCCCTGCCAGATAATCGTTACAATCACCGCCGGGAAAACCGTATCCTGCCTTGCCAGAAAAGGCACCGGATTTTCGATTATTCCGATTTTCATCAAAATATCGTTCAGCACTCCGTAGCTGCCGTCGTATATCCACCGCCACATCAGCCCAATCAGCACGCCCGGCGTAACCCACGGAATCAGGCTGACCGACCTTGCGGCCCCCCTGCCTTTGAAATCCCTGTTTAACAGCAGCGCAAGACAGAAGCCGAACACGAACTGAAACCCGACCCCGAAAACCACCCAGATGACCGTCCGCAGCACCGACTGCCAGAACAGGGTATCCTTAAACACCGCCGAGTAGTTCCCCGCGCCGATAAACCCGATTGCAAAAGGCCGCCTTAAATCATAGCTTTGAAAACTCATCAAAACCGCATTCCCGACCGGGACAAAGACCACCGCCGCAACCACTAAAAGCGCCGGAGCCACCAGCAGGTAAGGCCAGATTCCGGCTTTTTTGTCCCGCAATTCTATCACCTTCTTAAAGACGGCTTGAAACTGCCGCCGCCCGCCGTTTTATATAGAATGTAGGGGTTCATGGCCCGAACCCCTACCTGTGAGGAATAATTATCAAAACCGCGGTATCAGCCTCCGTACAAGCCCCTTTGCAAATCCTGCATCGCCGCGGCCGCGGTTTTCTGCCCCGCAAGCGCGGCCGCGACGGTGTTGGGCCATATCGTGTTTATCCATTCGGTGGTGGTGTCCAGAATCGGGAAAATCCCCGCGGAAGGCGCCCCTTCAATCGACACCTTCATAAACTTGTTGTTCTGAAATTCCGGCATCGCCTGCACCCTCTTGCTGACAGGCACGTTGCCGGTGGCCTTGCACCATTCCTCCTGCCCTTTCCCGGTCGCGAGATACGCCACCCACTCAAACGCGGCGTCCTTGTTGTCGCAGGCCTCGAAGATTACGTTTTCGGTGTCTCCCATGGACGTCCACTGGCTTTCTCCCGAAGGGAACGGGAAAGCGTCCACGTCATCCCCCAGCGTTTCCACCATCCCGACGGATGAACCGATATGATGTATGGTCATAGCGGTTTTGCCGGATTTGAAGTTGGCGATGATTTCGTTAAACCCGTCGGTCGGGGCTGTCGGCGGGACATACCCGTTTTTAAACAGGTTGATAAAATCCTGCATGCCCGCAACCGCTTTGTCGGTGGTGAAATCCGAAAAATCCCCGCCGCGCGCGTAAATAAAGCTGCCCCACGGCTCCTGCCCGCCTTTGGCGCCCCGCATGCCGAACCCGTAAACGTCCACCTTCCCGTCCCCGTTGGTATCGCGGGTCAGCTTCCGGCAGGCTTCAAGGAATTCCTGATAGGTCTTGGGCACGCTGACGCCGGCGTCCTTGAACATTGACGGCCGGTAGTAGACATATAAAACCTGGGTGTTCCACGGCATTACATAGATGTTGTCCGAACCGCCCGCGTCTCTCATTACCTGATACAGGTTTTCGTCAATATCGTCCTTGTCCTTCCAGCCGTTTATATAGCTGTCCAGCACCGCAAGCAGGTTGTTGGCCACAAAAAGCGGGGTGGAGGTCAGCTTCCATGAGGCGGTATCCGGCCCGCCCCCGCCCATCGCGGCCGTGAACAGAGTCTCGCTGTAACCCCCGCCGTCCCACGGGTATTCCTCGGCGGTTACTTTGATGTTTTTGCCGTTGGTCTGGTTGAATTCCTTTACAATATCCTGCATTTTTGCCGAATACTGCTGGGTATCCGCCCAGTACCAGTGGGTTATCTCAATCGGCTCGCCGGTCGCGGTATCATAGCTTGACTCGTCATCCTTCTTCCTGCAGCCCGACGCTATCGTCATGCACAGGGCAAACATCAATATCAAAGCCAGAAACTTCTTTACAATCTTCATGCCATATCCTCCTGTTTCTTAAATGAACGTAAAGCCATCGCTCTTCAGGTTAATTTTTTGCAAATTATCCGGCATTATACCAGCGCCGGGCAAAAAGTTGTTCTTTGACACAAAAAAGCGCCGGCTTTTAAAAAAACCGACGCTCTTATAAAATCGTTTTACTGTAACCATACCGCAATTATTCATTATTTATTATAAATTATTAATTAATTCTCAAGTCCTTCATTACCCCTCTCAACATCTCGCAGGAGGCGTGCATCTTGCGCAATTCCTCATCGGTCAGCTTAAGCTCGACGATTTCCCGCACCCCATTGCGGTTTACGATACACGGCACCCCGGCATACACGTCCTTCTGGCCGTATTCGCCGTCCAGCCTGGCGGATACGGTCAGAATGCTGTTTTCGTTGCCGAAAATCGCGCGGACAATCCTGACCATCGACATCCCGATACCGTAATAGGTCGCTTTTTTCGCCTCGATTATCTTCTGGGCGGCGTTTTTTACATCCTCGCTGATTTTTTGCATATCCATGGCGCAGAACTTCCCGCCCGTCTCCTCGCAGTGAGCAAAAACCGATTTGGTGCCGACCAGCGCCTGCGACCACGGCACAAACTCGCTGTCCCCGTGCTCGCCCATCACGTACGCGTGAATATTGCGCGGGTCCACCGAAAAATAGTTGCCCAGCATATAGCGCAGCCGCGCGGTGTCCAGAGTGGTGCCGGTGCCGATTACCCGTTTGGGGTCCACGCCCGAAATCTTCTGGGTTACATGGGTCATTATGTCCACCGGGTTGGTGGCAATCAGGAAAATCCCGCCAAAGCCGGAGCTCATCACCGGCCCGATTATCGAGCGGAAAACCTCGGTGTTCCGCTGCAGCAAATCAATCCGCGATTCGCCCGGCTTTTGGGCGACCCCGGCGCAGATTGCCACAATATCGGCGTCTGCGCAGTCGGGGTACTCCCCGGTGCGGATATTCATGTGCGAACCCGAAAAAGCCAGACCGTGGTTTAAATCCATTGCCTCGCCGTAGGCGCGCTTTTTGTCAATGTCTATCAGTATCAGTTCGTCGCAGGCGTTCTGGTTGAGCAGGGCGTAAGCAAAGCTCATCCCCACAAAACCGGTGCCGACGAGCACGATTTTTCTGGTCTGATTGTTCATGCGGGCCTCCTTTCACCCATTCACATTCTATTCATATCCGCGCGGGTTTTTGGACTGCCAGCGCCATGTATCGCGGCACATCTCCTCAATTCCGCGCGCGGCTTTCCAGCCCAAAAGCCTCTCCGCCTTTGAGGGGTCGGAGTAACAGACTGCGACGTCCCCTTCGCGGCGGCTTGTAAAGTAATGCGGCACCCTGACCCCGTTGGCCTTTTCAAACGCGTTTATCAAATCAAGCACGCTGTACCCGGTACCGGTGCCGAGGTTGATTGCCTCCCAGCCTGTGTGCTCAAGCGCGTATTCCAGCGCGCGCAGATGGCCGAGCGCAAGGTCCACCACATGGATATAGTCCCGCACTCCGGTGCCGTCATGCGTATCATAGTCATTCCCGAATACCGGCAGCTTATCCAGCTTCCCGATTGCGACCTGCGAAATGTAGGGCATGAGGTTGTTGGGTATCCCGTTCGGGTCTTCGCCGATTGTACCGCTCTGGTGAGCCCCGATTGGGTTGAAATAGCGCAGGCATACCGCCGTCCATTCGGAATCGGATTTGCACAGGTCGCCGAGGATTTCCTCAATAAAATACTTGGTGCGCCCGTACGGGTTCGTGACCGCGCCGACCGGCATATCCTCCTTGAGCGGGGACGGGTTGTTCATGCCGTAAACGGTCGCCGAGGAGCTGAAAACCATTTTTTTGCAGCCGGCTTCGGACATCGCCTTGCAAAGGGTTACGGTGCCGCCGACATTGTTCTCGAAATATTCCAGCGGGATGGTTACCGACTCCCCGACCGCCTTCAGCCCGGCGAAATGAATTACCGCCTCGATTGAATTCTCCTTAAATATCCTGCGCAGCCCCTCCGCGTCGCGGATATCGCACTCATAAAACGGAAAATCCCCCTTAACCAGCTCGCGAACCCGGCGCAGCGCCTCGGGTTTGGAATTGTAGAAGTTGTCCAGCACCACAATGTCAAACCCGGCGTTTTTAAGCTCTACCACCGTGTGGCTTCCGATATAGCCGCAGCCTCCTGTAATCAATACTGCCATCGTTGTTTCCTCCCTGATACAAAGCTGATGTCGCTTGCCATTCCTTTATACTGATTATATTATACCGCAAATTCAATATGTGGCAACAGAAATCTTTTTGTCCTGATTAAAAATCAAGAAAAACCGAGTGATTTTACCAACCCGGCTGTAATACCAAATTATAATTATGCCCGCTTTTTAATACAATTATACAAACCGGACCTTTTTCCAGCATCAGGCACAGAGGTTACAGGAATGTAACTTTTGGACAAATGCACAAAAATCCGCGCGGGAATTACTTATACTCCCATTGATGGTAATCAACTGGCAAATTGGTGCTTTTTCGACAACAGCCCGCTTTTAAATACGGTGTTTTTTAATCAGAGTACTATAAAATACGGGATAAATCGTGATAGCGGCTGTAAAAAACTTGAAATACCCTCTGTACGCTCCGCCCTTTGGCTTAAACCGCCGACCTCAGGAATTTTGTTAAGTTTTAATAAAAATGTTCAATTTTTTGCGGTTTGACACCGCAATTCTTTGTGCGTATAATACAATCGCATTTTAACCAGACGGATTTTTCCAGCCAGCCGACACAAAAAACGCGCTGTTCCGGCGCCTTAATTTTCCGCTTTATCGCGAGGTGGGCTTTGGGCGGCGCGAAAGAAAGGGAGCATTGGATGGATACCGTATACAAACTGGGGTCGGCAGTGTCGCGGATAGTGCAAAGCCGCGCCTTTGCTGCTTCTGTGCTGGCGGCAGTCAGCGCAATCATAGTAGTTGTCGTATCCCTTAATGTCAAGGCGGTTACCATTGTTGACGGGGACTCCACCATGGTGGTCCTCACTTTGGATAACGACCCTGTGCGGGTTGTTTCAAGAGCAGGCATCAAACTTGAGCAGGGCGACAAGATTGTCGCCGAAAGCGATTTAAGGGTTCTCTCGGTCAACCGCGCCTCGGAGGTAAAAATAACCGCAGACGGGATAACCACCGTACTGCGGATGTCGGGCGGGACGGTCAGCGACGCCTTAAAAAAAGTCGGGTTAGAGCTTGACCAGAACGACGCGATTAACGTCAGCCTCAATCAGGAAATTAACGACGGCCTCGATATAAAAATCGACCGGATTTCATACGAGGAATATTCCGAAACCATCACCGAAAAATTCACCACACAAAACATCAACACCACCGTATTGAAATACGGCAAATCCCTGATAAAGCAGGCCGGCGTCAACGGCAAAAAGACCGTTTACTACCGCAAAACCATCAAAAACGGCGAGGTCGTCAAAACCGAAGTGGTCAAAGAGGTTGTCCACCAGAAGATGGTGCCCCAGATAAAGCTGGTCGGGGTAAAGCCGGGCACCCCACACAACCCTCCCCCTTACCCGATAAAGCTCGATTCAAAGGGGCAGCCGGTGGAATACAAAGCCAAGTACACCGGCAGGGCGACCGCCTACAGCTGTGAAGGCGGCCGCGCCGGGACAAGGACAGCCTCAGGCATGCCGACAAAAGCCGGCGTGGTCGCTGTCAACCCCAAGCTGATACCCTACGGCACCAAATTGTATATCGTCTCGGAAGACGGCTCGTATGTCTACGGCTACGCGGTCGCCGGCGATACCGGCAAGGCGCTGATGACCGGACACTGTTTAGTGGACCTTGTTTTTGACCATTATGTCGAATGCCTGCGATTTGGCGCTAAAAAGCTCAACGTCTATGTTTTAAAATGAGTATTGATTACTAACAGCCCCCCGCGCAAAAGCGCGGGGGGTTGTTGTAGACTTTATTGCAGAATTAAGTTATTATTTAATAAAGGTGGTGTAAATAATGAATGAATGGACAGAAAAAAGCTTTAAATTGTATAATAGTGCCGGTTACTTGGACAGATTACATTACATATATCCAATGCACGACAACCCGACAAGAGCATTAAACCCAGCTACAAAAATAAAGCTGAAAAGATATTTCAACAGTCAAAACGACAAGGAATTATTTAAGACACTAATTAATCTGGACAAATTCCCCATCAAAGACTCCTACAAGGCATTCTTCACAAATGTCCCTAAAGCAGAAAGAAACACAGTAATAGATAAAAACCCTGAAACGGTAAAAAGAATATGTAGAAGAATATATGAGCTGGGTTTTGAAAAAATGATTAAAGGCATTGTAGAGCCTATTGAAACAAACAGGCAAATCGGACCGATGTTCGAAATATGGATTAATAACCAGTACCCTTCTTATTCGGACGCTTCAAGCTTTATTGCAGCCCCTGACTACATATCTTCGTTGAAAGGCTCAGATGATTTTTTGATTGATTTCGCAAAAAGGCGTTTAAAACTTAACCTCCCCACCGGGAGGGGCGGTGCGGAAAAAGGTTTGGACATGGTAATCAAAGTGAATACCAAACCCATTTCGACTTTTATAATAGGAGAAGCCAAATTCCTTACCAATACTGGCGGTCATCAGTACAGCCAATTAAGAGATGCTCTTGATTTAATAACTTCAGACAGTTTCAGGAACAACGGTAACTATATTGTTTACAGAGTCGCAGTGTTGGATGGTATTTGCTGGATAAATAGTAAATGCACGAAAATGCAGCTGCAAATCAAAGGATTAAAAGATGATGAAATTGCAATCTCTGCTTTACTTTTGGACTCTTTTTTTAAATCCTTATGAAAAATCCGGGTCTCCTACTCTTTTATTGTAAAGTAATTGTAACTGATACCGGCTTTATTCAAATTTTTCATCCCAATGTTCACTGCGTTTTCAAGGCAATCAATTCCGATGAATTTCCTCCCCAGCTTGCCTGCCTGAACCAGTGTGGAGAAAGAACCTGCAAAACAGTCCAATACAATGCTGTCTTTGTTTGAAGAATTCTTTATAATAAATTCCAGCATCTCACTATTTTTTTCGGTGGGAAAAGATGAGTATTTTTTCCCTCTATCCTTATATTCCCATATATCTTGTGGCTTTTTCCCTTTATGATCCTTTGCATATATTATTTTTCTTGGGTTTCCGGTAGCAGACCATTCTATCAGATTGTTTTTTAAGAGTTCATCGAGCACATCGGGAGTATATCTCCAATGTCTCCCCTCAGGGGGATACATTCCCTGCCACATTCCGCCCGTGGGCCCGTCTTTTGTCTCTCCCGGCGCATGCAGGGGGTGTGTCGTGTACCTCCTGCCATTACTGTCGACTTTGGGGAATAGCGTTTCTATCTCATACTTGGTCAAAGGAACAGTTATGTCATTCCAAATCTGATTGTCCCTTTCTTTTGCATAATAAAAAATTGTATCAGTGAAGTTTCCATAAGCTTTCCTTGCAAAATTTTTGGGATTACATTTAATTCTTATAATCTCATTGATATAATTCTTTTCTCCAAACACTTCATCCAATATTATTTTTACATAGTGACTCATTTTCTTATCTATATGAACATAAATGCTTCCTTGGGGAGATAATAATTCCCTTAACAATATCAATCTGACCCTCAAAAATTCGAGAAACTCTGTATTAGTGATTTTATCCGAGTATCCTGTTTTTCCATCATATAATATAAAATCCTGATTTGTGCCAAACGGCGGGTCTATGTAAACCAAATCCACCTTGCTTTTATAGAAGGTTAACAGTTCTTTTAATATATAAACATTATCTCCGCAAAAAACCGAATTCAGATAACCTTCTAAAGAATGGCGCTTTTTAACAGGAATAATCTCCACTCTTTTTATACTGTCAATTATTTCTTTTTCGTTTAACTTGTTTTTATAATATAAAACGCAGTTTTTTGTGTTTTTGTTGTTGAGCATTAGCTCAAAAATGCCCTCATTTATCCTGTCGCTCTTGTTGATATACTTTTTCTCGATAAATCTATGTAAATCAACTGGATTTATTCTGTAATCTCTGCCGTCGCTTAATTTTATTGCTTCCAATTCTCCATTTTTTATATAATTTCTAACCGTCTGCCAAGTAACATTCAACAAATCCGCCACTTGTTTCAATGTAAGAAAATTGTCAATATCTATACTTTGAAAACTTGCGATATTCACACTTCCCATGTAAATACTCCTTCTCGCCGTTTTTGATAATTTTAACTATTTTTAACTTATTTGTCAAGTGACATGGAAAAATAACGGGTAGATTTGTACGCAGTACAGAGTTGTTGTGATATAAAATCACCCTCCTAATGTTTAATTGGTTTTAGCATCCAACCAAAACCAATTAAACCCGGAGGGTTTTTTATAAACAGGTATTGTTTTGTTCAAATAAAGATACTACATATTACTCAAACACCGTTTCAATCAGTTTCGGGCAGCCGGGCGGGGAGTACACCCACCTGTCGATATGCCCGCCGCTAATGAAGTATTTCGGCGGCTTGCGCTCTTTGGTGGGCGGCGAGGTGTCTATTATCACCAGCTTCAGCTTCATTTTGGACGGCAGTATGCTTTTTATGTATACCCCGGCATGCTGGCCGGGGAAAACCCCCTCCCGCGGCTCGGCCAGCCCCGCGAGGTTCGGGGTAAGCTCGACGAACACCCCGTATTCCTCCACCGACCGGATAATCCCCGCGACTGTCTCTCCCTGTGAAAACAGGGCGGCGTTTTCCTCCCACGTGCCCAAAAGCTCGCGGTGGGACAGGCAGACCCTGCCGTTTTCAAGGGAGGACACCACCCCCAGCACATCCATCCCGGCAGTAAACCTGTCGGACGGATGGGCAATCCGGCTGACAGACAGGCTGGCAATCGGCATTAAGGCGGGCAGCCCGCATCCGATATCGCAAAAGGCGCCGAAGGTTTCAAGGCGGGTAATCCGCGCGGGTATCACGTCCCCGCAGCGCAGCCTGCTTATGTATTCGTCCCTGCATTTTTCCTGCGCCCCGCGCCGGGACAGCACCGCCCGCCTTTCGCCGTCGGGCGCGGTCTCAAAGCCCAGCACCACAAAGCAGACCGGCTTGCTGACCCGCGAAATAAGCGCTATGTCCCGCGTCAGGCCCTCGGCAATCCCGACAGCCCCCTCATAATAAGGAATAATACCTTTCATGCAGGGCATTTCGACGTGCAGATAACGGCTGGAATCGCAGAGCACCGCCCTCGCCTCCAGCACCCGCCCTTCCTCGGCCGCCTCGGCAAGCCCCTCGGCGGAACGGATATACCTCTGATTTGCCGCAGTGTCAATCAAACTGCCTTCGGGATAGAATTCGCTCATTTTCAGCACTTCTCTCCGATTAAATCTCGCATTGTTTATAATGCGCTTTTTATATCATTCAATTATTATGCAAAAAACCCCGCGTCCATGCCTGATTTTTAGAATTAGGAAACGCAAACTAAAACCGCACCCCCGCCAGACTGTCCTGTCGCGGCATTTCCAATTAATCCTAACTCCTAACCCCTGATATCTAAAAACTAGTTGACAACACGGCTTGCGGCTGATATAATATCAGCGCGATAAAACAAAGCAGAGCGATTGCCCGCTCTCACCGCCGGATTCCGTTCCTGGTCGGTCAATATGGTTCACCCCTGTATTCAGGCGTTTACACGCGTCGTCGCAGGTCGTTGAATGGTATGTGCGGGCAGTGGTTTTGCCCGCGTTTTTGTTGTAAAAAACTTTACTTTAAGGCGGAGGTGCTTACCCATAGCGATTAAGGAACTGCAAGTCAATGAACAAATCCGGGACAAAGAGCTTCGCGTCATTGACGAAGAAGGAAAGCAGCTTGGCATCATGTCTGCGGAGAAGGCTCTGAAACTGGCCGAGGAAAAAGACCTCGATCTGGTCAAGATTGCGCCTGCCGCAACCCCCCCGGTATGCCGGATTATGGATTACGGCAAATACCGGTTTGAGCAGGCCAAGCGCGAAAAGGAAGCTCGGAAAAAACAGCGTATCGTTGAAGTCAAGGAGGTCAGGCTCGGTCTTAAAACCGATATCGGGGATTTCAACACCAAAGTCAGGCACGCGGCCCGTTTTTTGAACGACGGGGACAAAGTCAAGGTCTCAATCCGTTTCCGCGGCCGTGAGCTCGGCCACCCCGAAATCGGTTATGAAGCCATGAGAAGGTTTGCCGAAGCCTGCTCGGAATTCGGTATCGTGGAGCGCCCGGCAAAAATGGAAGGACGCAATATGCTGATGTTCCTTAGCCCGAAGCCAAACAAGTGATGAATCAAGGAGGACATTCGACATGCCAAAAATCAAAACACACAGCGGCGCAAAAAAGCGCTTTAAGGTATCAAAGACCGGCAAGATTTTGCGCGCAAAAGCGTACAAGTCCCATATCCTGAACAAGAAAACCACCAAGCGCAAGAGAAATCTTCGCAAAACCGGTCTGGTTGACACTACAAACGCGGCGCAGGTCAGGCGCCTGATACCTTATAAATAATACCAGCATAGGACGGAGGTACTGAAAATGGCACGTGTAAAGGGCGCTGTTGCTACGCGCAAGAGGAGAAAGAAGACATTAAAGCTCGCAAAGGGCTATTTCGGAGCAAAATCAAGAGTGTTCAAGATGGCCAAACAGGCCGTTATGAAGTCCCGGCAGTACGCCTATATCGGCCGCAGGCAGCGCAAACGCGATTTCCGCAGGCTGTGGATTACCCGCATTTCCGCCGCGGCCAAGCTAAACGGCATGAACTACTCCACACTGATGAACGGTCTTAAAAAGTCCGGTATCCAGCTCAACCGCAAAATGCTTTCCGAACTGGCGGTCTCGGACGCCGCCGCATTCTCCGCCTTGGTTGAAAAGGCGAAAGCAGCGCTTTAATAATCTGAAACTGCGCCCGCCGGCACTGCCAGCGGGCGCAGCGCATATATGCGATTATTCGGGAGGCAGGCCTAATGATTACAAGCCGGAGCAACCAGCATGTCCGCAGGATAAAGCGGCTGCTGTCGGATGCCGGTTACCGCCGACTTGAACGGCTTTTCGCGATAGAGGGAGCGAGGCTGTGCGCCGACGCGGCGCAGTCCGGCGTGAATATCCGCGCACTGCTGTATACCGCCGTAGCCCAAGCCGCATACCCCTCCCAGCTTTCCGTCCTGAAGGAAAAAGCCCGCGAATGTTATGAAATCTCCTCCGCGGTCGCGGAATATATCGGGGATACAAGGAGCCCGCAAGGGGTTTTCTGTGTCTGCGATTTGCTTGACAATCGGAAGGAATTGGATAAAATAATAAATGTCAATCCCCCGGTCGGGTTCCTCGCGCTCGAAAACATTCAGGACCCGGCCAATCTGGGGGCAATTATCCGCACCGCCGAGGCGTTCGGTCTCTCCGGCCTTATTCTGTCGGACGGGTGCTGTGATATCTATAATCCAAAGGTATTAAGGGGAAGCATGGGAGGAGTTTTCCGACTCCCGTTTTATTTTGTGGGCGATATGGCAGCGGCTGCGGAGAAACTCAAAGGGTTTGGAATTCCCTGCTTTGCCGCGGTGGTCGGCGACGGCGCGGTCCCGCTTAACAAAACAAAGCTGCCGCGCGGCTGTGTCTGCGTAATCGGCAACGAGGGCAGAGGGCTGCTGCCAAAAACTTCCACCGCCTGCGCCGGCAAAATCACCGTCCCGATGGCCGGCGGCGCCGAGTCCCTGAACGCAGCGATGGCGGCGGGGATTATAATCTGGGAAATGTATAAATCCTCTTTTTAGAGTTTATCTTTTTATCTAATCAACCAAAGCCGTTTAGCGGGGTGATGGCATGGACAACAGGCTCTACTGGATATGGCTGCAGAGCATCTTCGCGCCCGGCAGCCTTAAGCCCGACTGCCTGCTCAGGGAATACGGCTCCGCCAAAGAAATCTACCATGCCCCGGCCGGCGGAATGGAAAGGTTCGGGCTGTCAAAAACCGAGCTTGACCGCCTGTCCGACAAATCCCTCGCGGTTTCCCGCGGGATTTTAAACCGCGCTTTGGAAAACGGGGGATGGCTTTTGACCCCCGATGACGCGCTTTACCCCTCGCTGCTGCGCGCAATCCCCGGTATCCCGCTGGCGCTGTACGGGTACGGGGAATTGCCTGAGCTTGACGTCAACCCCGCTGTCGCGGTGGTGGGCACAAGGGCCGCCACAAGGTTCGGCAGACAGGCTACCGCCCTTGTCGCGGGCGGGCTTGCGCTGGGCGGCGCGGTGGTGGTCAGCGGCGGGGCGTACGGGGTGGATACCGCCGCGCACGAGGCCGCGCTGGCGGTAGGCGGGCGCACCATCGTGGTACAGGGCTGCGGGCTGGACATACCGTACCCGGCAAACAACGCGGCGCTTCGCCGCAAAGCCGCCCTGTCGGGCGCGGTGATTTCGGAATTTCCGCCCGGCGCTCCCGCATTAAGGCACCACTTTCCAATCCGCAACCGGATAATCAGCGGTCTGTCGCTCGGTGTGTGCGTTACCGAAGCCCCTGCAAAAAGCGGCGCGCTGATAACCGCGTGGCACGCGTTTGAGCAGGGCCGCGACGTTTTCGCGGTCGCCGGGGATATGATTACCGGCCGCAGCGCCGGGACCGACCAGCTTATCAAGCGCGGCGCCAAGCTGGTAACCTCGGCCGCCGAGATATTGGAGGAATACCTGCCCCGTTTTGGCGATATACTGGATTTGAAGGCGGCCGAAAGCGCGCGCAGCCATCCTCAGCTTAAGCGGTATATCCTTTCTGGCGAAGAGCAGGAAAAACCGAAAACCGGCGAGACCGCAAAAACCCCCGCTAAATTCGCGGAATGTCCTGATTATGTGTCGGACGGGTCCCGCCGCCTGTTCTCGTTTTTAGACGGCACGCCCAAAACAATGGACGAATTGACCGCGCTTTCCGGTCTTGCGACCGCCAAAATCCTGACCTCGCTGACCGAGCTTGAGCTTGCGGGGTGCGTCAGGCGCGCGCCCGGCCAGACTTACGCCAGAATGCCGATTTAAATTAAAATGCAAAAAGGTGATATCTTGATGTCAAAGCTCGTAATCGTGGAATCGCCCGCCAAGGCAAAAACAATCGAAAAATACCTCGGTCCCGGCTATCAGGTGATGGCGTCCATGGGGCATATCCGGGATTTGCCCAAAACCCTGCTGGGGGTGGACATTGAAAACAGTTTCAAGCCCAGATATGTGGATATCGCCGGCAAAACAGCGATTATCCGAAAACTCAGAGCCGCGGCCGACCAAAGCGACGGCGTGCTGCTCGCAACCGACCCGGACAGGGAAGGGGAGGCCATTTCGTGGCATCTGGCGCAGGCACTTAAAATTGACTTGAACCAGCAGAACCGGGTTACCTTCAACGAGATAACCAAAAGCGGCGTACAGCAGGGAATGTCAAACCCGCGCAGCATTGACAGGAACCTTGTGAACGCCCAGCAGGCTCGCCGGATACTCGACCGGATTGTGGGCTATAAACTCAGCCCGTTCTTATGGAAAAAAATCCGCAGCGGACTTTCGGCGGGGCGGGTGCAGTCGGTCGCGGTGCGGATTATCGTGGACCGCGAGGAGGAAATCCGCTCTTTCGTCAGCCGGGAATACTGGACTATTGACGCCCTGCTTTCGGCCGGCAAGGACGACCGCCCGTTCAAAGCGCGGCTGCACGGTCTTGTTTCGGATAAAAAGAAACTGGATATTGAAAACAAAGAAGCCGCCGACCGTATTCTCAGCGAGCTTAAAGATTCGGAATTCCGGGTGTTGTCGGTCACCCACGGCAATCGCCGGATTGCGCCTCCCGCCCCGTTTATCACCTCCACCCTGCAGCAGGAGGCCAGCCGCAAGCTTGGGTTCAACGCCCGCCGCACAATGAGGGCCGCGCAGGAGCTGTACGAAGGTGTCGAGGTTGAAGGGTACGGCGCCGTCGGTCTTATAACCTATATGCGGACCGACTCGCTCAGGGTTTCGGAGGAAGCCCGCCGCGAGGCAATCCAGTATATACAAAACCGCTGGGGCAGGGAATACCTGCCCGAAAAACCGCGAGTGTTCAGGTCGCGCCGTTCGTCGCAGGACGCGCACGAGGCAATCCGCCCGACCATGCCCTCCCTGTCGCCGGACAAGGCGCGCGGCTCCCTCACGTCCGACCAATACCGGCTTTACAAACTGATATGGGACAGGTTTATCGCAAGTCAGATGGCAAACTGCGTGCAACATACCATAAAAACCGATATCGCCGCCGGAAACTACCTTTTCAAGGCATCAGGATACTCGGTAAAATTCGACGGGTTCACCGTTTTGTACGTCGAGGGGAAGGACGAGGAGAGCGAGGCGGACGGGCCGCTGCCCCCGCTTGAAAAAAACTCGGTGCTGACCCTGCGTGAAATCAAGGGCAACCAGCATTTTACCCAGCCCCCGCCGAGGTACACCGAGGCCACCCTGATTAAGGCGCTTGAGGAAAACGGAATCGGCAGGCCATCGACATACGCGCCCACAATAACCACCATCCTTGCGCGCGGTTATGTCGAGCGGGAGAACAAATCCCTCAAACCCACCGCGCTCGGCGAGATAACCACCAAAGTGATGAAGGAGTTGTTCCCTGAGATTGTGGACATCGAGTTCACCGCCCACATGGAGAAAAAGCTGGACGCGGTGGATTCGGGGAAAGCCGACTGGGTGGATACCTTAAGCGAGTTTTACAGGGATTTCGCAATCACCCTCGAAAACGCCGAAAAAGCGACCGCAAAGACCCGGATAGCGGTGCCGGACGAGGAGACGGACATCGAATGCGAGCTCTGCGGCCGCAAAATGGTAATCAAAACCGGGCGGTACGGAGAATTCCTCGCCTGCCCCGGATACCCCGAATGTAAAAACACCAAAAAACTTGTGAAGGAGGCGGGCGGCGCCTGCCCCAAATGCGGCGGCAAAATCGTTGTTCAGAAATCCCGGAACAACCGCACCTTTTACGGCTGTTCCAATTACCCGAACTGCGATTTCGTGTCGTGGAACCCGCCTGCCAAAGAGTCATGCCCCAAATGCGGCAAAACCCTGTTCAGGCGCAAGGGCAGGGGCGGCGGGCTCTACTGCGCCGCCGAAGGCTGCAGGTATTCCTCTGATGAAAAAAATAACCGGTTGAAAAGGGTGCAGACTGTATGGGCAAAGTCGGAATTATAGGCGCCGGCCTTGCGGGCTGTGAGGCCGCATGGGCGGCGGTAAACCTGAACGCGGACGTTACCCTGTTCGAGATGAAGCCGCACGAATACACCCCCGCCCATCAATCCCCCCTTTTTGCGGAGCTTGTCTGCTCAAATTCCCTTAAGGCTATGCGGATTGAAAGCGCCGCGGGCCTTTTAAAGGAAGAAATGCGCCGGCTGAACTCAGTCTGCCTCAAGGCCGCGGAAAAATCGGCGGTGCCCGCCGGCGGCGCGCTGGCTGTGGACCGCGCCTTGTTTTCCGCATTTGTAACCGAAATGATAAAATCCCACCCGCGGATTAGGATTGAACACCGCGAGGTCGTTAAGCCGTTTATCGAAGGGGTTGACGCGGTTGTAATCGCGACCGGCCCGCTTACTTCCCCCGCGCTGTCAGAGCGGCTGCAGCAGATGTTTGGGAAGGCTTTGAGCTTTTACGACGCCGCGGCGCCGATTGTGTCCGCCGACAGCGTGGACATGGATTACGCGTTCTACGGCTCACGGTACGGCAAGGGCGGGGAAGACGGGGATTACGTCAACTGCCCGCTTAACAAACAGGAATACGAGGAATTCCACGCGGCTTTAATCAACGCAAAAACCGCGCCGCTCCACTCCTTTGACAAAAGCGGGGATATCAAGGTCTATCAGGGCTGTATGCCGATTGAGACGCTCGCAAAACGGGGACTGGACGCGATAAGGTTCGGCCCGATGAAGCCGGTCGGCCTGACCGACCCGCGCACCGGCCGCAGGCCATGGGCTGTGGTGCAGCTGAGAAAGGAAAACCTGCAGGGCACCATGCTCAACATGGTCGGGTTTCAGACCAACCTGACGTTCGGCGAGCAGAAACGGGTGTTTTCCTTAATCCCCGCGCTGCACAGCGCCGAGTTCCTGCGCTACGGGGTAATGCACCGCAACACCTTTTTAGATTCACCCCGCCTGCTTGCCCCAAGTTTTGCCCTGAAAGACAACCCAAAAATGTTTTTTGCCGGGCAGATTACCGGGGTGGAAGGATATATGGAATCGGCGTCCTCCGGCATTGTCGCCGGCATAAACGCCGCAAGGGCGGCCGAGAGCAAACCGCCGCTCATACTGCCGGAGGATACAATGATAGGCGCGCTCGCAAAGTACATCAGCGACCCCGAAGTTAAGGATTTTCAGCCGATGGGGGCGAATTTCGGGCTTTTGCCGCCGCTTGACGATATAATAAAAAACAAGCAGGAGCGCTACGCCGCGTACGCAAAGCGCGCCCTGCAAAGCCTGCAGAAAGCGGTTTTTGAATTAGAATAAATTAATGCATTCCCAATCCAATATCGAAAGGTTTGTTTTGTATGCGTGTAATCGTTGACGCGTTCGGCGGGGATTATGCCCCGCTGGAAATCATCCGCGGCGCTTCACTGGCGGCTTCGGAATACGGGATAAAAATTCTGCTGACCGGAAAAAAGGACGAGATAATCAAAACCGCAGAACAATACCGGATAAGCCTCGGCGGTATTGACATCGAGAACGCGCCCGACGTCATCTCGATGAGCGACGAACCGAGAAGCATTCTCAAAGAGCACAAAGATTCCTCGATGGCTGCGGGGCTGCGGCTGCTCGCCGCCGGGGACGGGGACGCGTTCGTGTCGGCGGGCAGCACCGGCGCGCTGATTATGGGCGCCACCTTTTTCGTCAAACGGATAAGGGGGATTTCCCGCGCCGCGCTCGCGCCAATAATGCCCGGAACAAAGGGGCCCTTCATGCTGATTGACTCGGGCGCCAACGTGGACAGCCGCCCCGAAATGCTTTTGCAGTTCGCCCAGATGGGCAGCATTTACATGTCAAACATAATCGGAGGGGGCAGTAAGGTTACGGTCGGGCTTGCGAACGTCGGCACCGAGGACAACAAAGGCGGGGAACTGCAGCGTCAGGCTTTCGCGCTGTTAAAGGAAAGCGGGCTGAATTTCGTCGGGAACATCGAGGCTCGGGATATCCCGTTCAACGCGGCCGACGTGGTGGTGTCGGACGGGTTTACCGGCAACGTGATTTTAAAGCTGACAGAAGGGGTCGCAGACGCTATAATAGGAAACATAAAGGATATATTTATGACAAACGCGGTTACCAAAACCGCCGCGCTTCTGGTAAAGCCGCATTTTAAGGATTTCAGAAAGAAGATGGACGCGTCCGAATACGGCGGCGCGCCGCTGCTGGGCATCTCAAAGCCGGTAATCAAGGCCCACGGCAATTCGAAGGCAGCCGCGGTAAAACACGCAGTCAGGGTCGCGGCGGATTTTGCGGCCAAAGGGGTTATCGGGCAGATTGCCGCGGCCGTAAAGCCGGACGACCAATCTCAGTAACCCTTATTCGGAAAGGACTGGGTTTTCAGTATGAGCAGCCTGAATGAGCTGATGAAAGCCATCAACTACAAGTTCCGCAACCCCGGCCTGCTTGAGCGCGCGCTGGTACATTCCTCCTACGCGAACGAGCGGCGCAACCCAATCCCCAGCAACGAAAGGCTGGAGTTTCTGGGGGATTCGGTGCTGGGGCTTATCACGGCTGTCTACCTCTTCAACAAAAAGAACTGGAGCGAGGGAGAGCTCACAAGGTTGCGCGCCGCGCTGGTGTGCGAAAAGGCGCTGTTCTCGTACGCGAAAAAGCTGGGTCTCGGCAAACACCTTTTGCTCGGCAAAGGGGAGAGAATGACCGGCGGGGCGAGCCGACCCTCAATCCTTGCCGACGCGTTCGAGGCGCTGGTGGCCGCCATCTTTCTGGACGGCGGGTTTGAGGCCGCAACTGATTTTATCCTGCCCTTCCTTGAGGAGGAGCTGTCCACCCAGAAATCCCAGCGGTTCAGCGATTATAAGACCGCGCTGCAGGAGATTGTCCAGCAAAACCCTGAGGAACGCCTTGATTACGTGCTGGTCGGCGAGTCGGGGCCGGACCACAGCAAGATTTTTACCGTGGAAGTCCGCCTTAATTCCAACACCATCGGAAGCGGGCGGGGCAGAAGTAAAAAAGAGGCGGAACAGCATGCCGCGCGTCAGGCTTTAAAGCTGATGGGCTACGACTGATACCGCAGGGTAAATTTCAGTAAACCAAAACATACGAAAGGAAACCGGATACCCAATGAAGTTCTTGTGGCAAATAGGAATAATACTTGCCGCCTGCTTTATAGGCGAGGGGATTTCCATGCTGCTCCCCTTCCCTTTCCCGGCAAGCGTGATTGCGATGTTAGTCCTGCTTGCGGCGCTGGCGGTCAGGGTCATAAAGCCCGAAAAACTGCATGAAAGCTCGCATTTTCTGATGAGCAACATGTCTTTTTTATTTGTCCCGTCCGGGGTGGGCATTATAACAATATTTGACAGTATCAGGGGCAGCATTATCCCGCTGCTCGCGGTATGTATCCTGTCCACAATAATAACCTTTGCGGCAACGTCCTTCACCGTCCGCCTGCTGGTACGGCTGCAGCGGCGCCTGTCAAAGGGCAGGGAGGTTGAGCAGTGAAAGAGTGGTTTTCCTCGCCGTTTTTCGGGATTGTGCTTTGTGTTCTGACCTTCAGGATTGGGGTGCTGGTACAAAGCCGGGTAAAAACCCCAATCGCAAACCCGCTGTTGATTGCCATTGTGCTGACCGCCGCATTTTTAATCGCATTCAAAATCCCGTACGAGGATTTCAACATAGGCGGGCAGGTGATCTCCGCCCTTCTGGTGCCCGCAACCGCGGCGCTCGCGGTATCAATCTACAACCAGAAAAAGATTTTAAAGGAATACTTTATCCCCGCGGTCGGGGGCTGCCTTGTCGGCTCGGCGACCGCCGTCGTCAGCATTCTGCTGATGTGCCGCGCCTTCGGGCTTGACGACACCCTGACCGCTTCCCTGCTACCCAAATCGGTTACCATGCCGATTGCGGTCGGCATTTCGGAGCAAATCGGCGGACACGCGTCAATTACAATCGCGGCGGTAATCGTAACCGGGGTTTTCGGCGCGGTGTTCTCGCCGCTGCTTGTAAAGCTTTTCAGGATTAAGGATTCGGTAACCACCGGCATTTCAATCGGCACCTCAAGCCATATCGGCGGCACCACCGCCGCAATCGCGATGGGGGAAACCGAGGGCGCGATGAGCAGCATTGCCATCGGGATTGCCGGACTGATTACCACCGTGATATCAATCTTCCTGTAACCAAAACCTTTTGCAAATCCTTCCAAAACCTCACAGAGAAAGGAATTGTATACATACATGGTGCTTAAATCCCTTGAAATGCAGGGCTTTAAATCCTTTCCCGACAAGACCGTGCTTTCATTCGGGCCGGGGATTACCGCCGTTGTGGGCCCCAACGGCAGCGGAAAATCAAACATAAGCGACGCTATCCGCTGGGTGCTCGGCGAGCAGTCCTCAAAAAGCCTGCGCGGCGTGAAGATGGAGGACGTGGTGTTCAACGGCACCGAACAGCGCAGCGCGGTGGGGTTCGCCGAAGTCTCGCTGGTGATTGACAACTCAACACGGCTGCTCGGCTTTGACAGGGACGAGGTCAAAATCACCCGCCGGTACTATCGTTCGGGCGAGAGCGAATACCTGATAAACAACGCCGCGGTGCGGCTGAAAGACATTCAGCTGATGTTCATGGACACCGGGCTCGGCAGGGACGGGTACTCGATAATCGGGCAGGGCAGGATTGCGGATATCGTGGCCTCCCGCTCTCAGGAAAGGCGCGAAATCTTTGAGGAGGCCGCGGGGATTGCCAAGTTCCGCTACCGGAAAAACGAGGCCGAGCGCAGGCTGACCGCCGCCGAGGATAACCTTCTGCGGCTGAAAGATATCCTGCAGGAGCTTGAAAGTCGGGTCGGGCCGCTTGCCGAGCAGGCGGAAAAGGCGAAGAAGTTTTTAATACTGGCCGCCGAAAAGCGGGAGCTTGAAATCGGGTTGTGGCTGCACACCCTTGAAAAATCCCGCGGCACCCTGCGGGAACTGGGCTCAAAGCTGGAGCTCGCCCGCACCCAGTACGACAGCGCGTCAGAGGAAATCGATGAAATCGAGGCCGAAATCGAAAAAATCTCCGAGTCCGCGCGCCAGCTTATCATAAAAATGGACGAAATCCGCAGCAGCGCCCAGTCTTTGGAGGAGCAGGCCGCCCAGTGCGATTCCGAGGCCGCGGTTCTGGAAAACGACATTTTCCACGCGGACGAGAACATAGCGAGGATAAAAGGGGAGATAGAACAGTCCCTTGCCGGGGATATCGAATTTGAGCAGAACATAAACCGGCGCCTTGAGCTGGTGGAAACCAAAAAAGAATTGGTTAAACAGCAGGAAGAGACCCTCGCGCAGCTTGAACAGCAGCTTGACGAGCTCAATCTCAGCAGCCGCGAGTTCGCGGGCAGGCTGGACGAGCTTTCCAAAAGGGCGTCCGAGCTCACCATCAGGCTTTCGGACATCAGGGTAAAATCTGTTACCGGCCAGTCCTCGCTGTCCGAAATTGACGCGCGGCTTGCGCAGCTTGCCGAAAACTCAAAACAGCGCGCGCAGCAAAGCGAGGCCGCCCGCGCCGAATATGAGGAGTGCGACAAAGCCTATCGCGAGTGCTGCGAGAAGGCGACCGAGCTTGAGAACGCGGCAAAGGGCTGCGAAATGCGCCACCAGTCCCGCTGTGCCCGGCGGGACACCGCAAAACAGAAGGTGGACAAGCTTTTGCTGGACACCGAGGAAAAACGCCGCCGCGTCCGGCTGCTCGAAGAAATGGAGCGCAGCATGGAGGGCTTTGCGCGCAGTGTCAGAGACATTGTCCGGCTTTCCGGTCAGGGAAGGCTTGCCGGTATCCACGGGCCGGTGTCGCGGCTTGTGGAAACCCCGGCGAAAACCGCCCTCGCGGTTGAAACCGCGCTGGGCGCGGCGACCCAGCACATCATCTGCGATACCGAGGAGGACGCAAAGCGCGCAATCGCTTATCTAAAGGAAAACAACGCCGGCCGCGCCACCTTCCTGCCGCTTTCGTCGGTAAAAGGCTCGGTATTAAACGAGCCGTGGCTTGAAAGCCAGCAGGGGTTTGCCGGCATTGCGTCCGAGCTGGTCAGCGCCAAACCCGAATACAGGGAGATAATAAACCACCTTTTGGGCAGGACGGTGGTGGCAGAAAACCTCGACTGCGCGATTAAGATTGCAAAGCGCGGCAAATACCGTTTTAAGGTGGTAACTCTGGACGGGCAGGTGATAAACGCCGGCGGCTCGATTACCGGCGGTTCGGCCGCAAAAAGCGCCGGCCTGCTCTCCCGCCGCTCCGAAATCGAGCGGATTAAAGGCGAAATCAAGGCTCTGGAGGCCGAAACCCACGCCGCTAAGGAACAGTTAAAGCTGGCGGAAAGGGAGGCCGCCGCCGCCGAAGCCGAGCTCTTGGGGGTGCGCGGGGAGCTTGCCACCGCAATGGAAAACCGTATCCGGCTGGAAGGGGAACTGCGCCGCTTAAAAGAGCTCGCCGAGTCCAGCGAACAAGCGGCAAGGGAGATACAAGACGAGATTGACGCCCTCAAAATCCGGGCGGAAGAGTTAAAAAAACTTATCGCTCAGGCGGAAAATGAGGCCGCCGCCGCCGCGGCTGAAAAAGCGCGGGTGGACGCCGAAATCCGGCAGGCAGAGGGCGGGCAGAGCCAGCTTTTCGCCCGCCGCGAGGAGCTTTCCTCCAAAATCGCCGAAATAAAGCTGGTCGTTCTGGCTTATAATAAAGAGATAGAGGCCGAACTCAACACCGTGGAAGGGCTGCGGGCACAGCGGCAGGATACCGTCGGGCGTGTCGCTGCGCTGAACGCCGAAATCGAGGAGCTTGACCGGAAAAAAGAGGATTTGCGGCGGCGTATCGCCGAATGTGTGGAAAAAGCCGCCGGGCTGCGCGAACAGGCCTCAAAAACCGATGAGCTTATCGAGGAGCTTATCGCCCGCCGCTCCGAAGGGGAGCAAAAACAGACACAGCTCCGGCAGAAAATGCGCGAAAAATCGGACGAGCGGGAATTAATCGGCCGCGAAGTCGCCCGGCTTGAAGAAAAAATGGAGGCGGTCTCGCGGGAGTCGGACGAGGTCGTCCGCCGCCTGTTCGAGGAATACGAGATGACCCGCGCCGAAGCCGAGGCCGCGGTAAAGCCGGTTACCGAGCCGACCAAAGCCAGTCGGAGACTCAGTCAGATAAAAAACAAAATCCGCGCGCTGGGCTCGGTCAACGTGGACGCGATTGAGGAATACAGGGAAGTCAGCGAGCGGTACGAATTCCTGCAAAAACAGGTGGGCGACATCGAGCTTTCACGGGACGAACTGCGAAAGCTGATTGCCGAGCTCTCGGCTCAGATGCGCGAAATCTTTATTCAGCAGTTTAATATCATCAACAGGAATTTCGACACCGTATTCGAAGAGCTTTTCGGCGGCGGGAAAGCCAGCCTTACGCTCACCGAGCCGAATGATATTCTCAACTCCGGAATAGAGCTGCACGTTCAGCCGCCCGGCAAGGTTATCCACAACCTGGACGCCCTGTCCGGCGGAGAAAAGGCGCTGGTCGGCATTGCGCTGTTCTTCGCGATACTCAAGGTAAACCCGTCCCCGTTCTGCGTGCTGGACGAGATTGAGGCGGCGCTCGATGAAATCAACGTCGGCAGGTATGTCGCCTATCTTCGCCGGATGACCGAGAACACCCAGTTTATCGTAATCACCCACCGGCGCGGCACCATGGAGGAGGCCGACGTGCTGTACGGGGTTACCATGCAGGAGCGCGGGGTCTCAAAGCTGTTGGAACTGCGCGCCAGCGAGGTCGAAAGCAGGCTGGGGATTGCGGTCGGCAATCCGTAAGTTTGCGGCCGCGGTCTTCCCGTTTTGCGGCTGCCATGCAGTAAAAAGGAGGCTGTTTTATTGGGTCTTTTTTCAAAAATCGGAAGCGGCCTTAAGAAAACCCGCGATTCCTTAATGAATTCGGTTAATTCGGTGCTCCGCTCGTTCGTAAGAATAGACAGCGGGCTGTTTGAAGAACTGGAGGAAATCCTGATAACCGCGGACGTCGGCGCCGCGACATCCGCAAGAATTTGCGATATCCTGCGCCAAAAGGTCAGGGAAAATGGGGTAACCGACCCCGCCGCGATTAAGGGTTTACTCGCCGAAACCGTATCCGAAATGCTGATGGGCGGGCAGGAGATGAGCCTGTCCACCGTCCCGTCGGTAATTCTGGTCATCGGGGTGAACGGGGTCGGCAAAACCACCTCAATAGGCAAGCTTGCGGCGATGTACCGTTCAGCCGGCAAAAAGGTGATTTTAAGCGCCGCCGACACCTTCCGCGCCGCCGCAATCGAACAGCTGGACATCTGGGCAAAGCGCGCAGGCGCCGATATAGTCAAGCACGCGCAGGGCGCCGACCCCGCCGCGGTGGTCTTTGACACTATCGCCGCCGCCAAGTCGCGCAGGGCCGATTTGATTATCTGCGACACCGCGGGGCGGCTTCACAATAAAAAGAATTTGATGGACGAGCTTTCAAAAATCAACCGTGTAATCGACCGCGAACTGCCCGGCGCGGACAAGGAGGTCCTGCTGGTGGTGGACGCCACAACCGGCCAGAATGCGGTAAATCAGGCGCGCGAATTCAAAAACGCCGCCGGAATTACCGGCATAATCCTGACCAAGCTGGACGGCACCGCCAAAGGCGGAGTGGTGCTCGCAATTCGGGAGGATTTGGACGTGCCGGTAAAATTCATCGGGGTAGGGGAAGGGATTGACGACCTTGAGCCGTTTGACCCCGCCCAGTTCGCCGCCGGTCTGTTTCACGAAACCATGCCGGATGAGGATTTGTGATGAAATTTTTAATCGCGACCCGCAACCAAAAAAAGCTGAAAGAGCTGTCAAGGATTTTAAATCCGCTCGGAATAGAGGCGGTATCCGCCGCCGGACTCGGCATTGAGCTTGATGAAACCGAGGAAACCGGCAAAACCTTTGAGGAAAACGCCGAGCTGAAAGCCCGCGCCGCCTGCCGGCAGTCGGGGCTGCCCGCGGTGGCTGACGATTCCGGCCTTGAAGTGGACGCGCTGGATGGCGCCCCCGGAGTTCATTCGGCAAGGTTTGCCGGGGAAAACGCCGGCGACGCCGAGCGCAACGCCAAGCTGCTTTCAATGATGGAAGGCGTACCGGAAGAAAAGCGCGCCGCGCGGTTTGTCTGCGCAATCTGCTGTGTCTTCCCGTCGGGCGAAAAGATTACGGCGCACGGGGAATGCGCCGGCAAAATCGGGTTTAACCCCGCCGGCGACAAGGGGTTCGGGTACGACCCAGTATTCGTGGTATCAGACGGAAAAACCTTCGCCCAGCTTTCGGACGAAGAGAAGGATTTAATCAGCCACCGCGGCAGGGCGCTGCGGCTGTTTTCGGCGCGGCTTTTGGAATATCTTGAAAATGCGGCGGGGAATGATAACAGGCTTTAGATTTTGAGGCGTTGACAGGCGGGCATGGCAACCCGCCCCAGTTAACATATAATAAAACCCTCGGCGGCTTTAAAAATCCGGTTGAAAACATCACGTGTTTTTTATATAATACAAAAACCAAAAAACAAAAAGGATGATTATTTTGCTCAGCGGCAAACAACGGGCGTTCCTGCGCTCAATGGCAAACGCCTTTGACCCAATCCTGCATATCGGCAAGGGGGAAATCTCGCCCGCGGTAATAAAGCAGGCGGACGAGGCGCTCACCGCGCGCGAACTGATAAAGGGAAAGGTGCTTGAAAACAGTCCGGTTTCCCCGCGGCAGGCGGCCGAGGAAATCGCCGGCAGGGTGGACGCCGAGGTGGTGCAGGTAATCGGGCGCACCTTTGTGCTGTACCGCAAAAACCAGAAGGATACCAAAATCATTCTGCCTGATTCCGGCCGCGACATTTAAGGCCGTCGGCCAGCGAAAGGTGATGAGAGATTGAAAATCGGAGTTTTCGGCGGCGCGTTCGACCCAATCCACAACGGGCACCTGCATCTGGCAAGGGAGTTTGCCCGCCGGCTGTCCCTCGATAAGGTTTTGCTGATACCCACGTCCCTGCCCCCGCACAAGCCGCACGCGTACATGGCTCCGCCGCAGCTCAGGCTGATGATGTGCCGGCTGGCTGTTGGGGAGGACGGCCTGTTCGAGGTGTCCGATATCGAAATCCGCAGAGAAGGCGCGAGCTTCACCGCCGACACCCTCAACGAGGTTTTGAAAATATATCCCGGCGCAAAGCTTTTTTTGATAACCGGCGCGGACATGTTCCTCACCCTTGGCACTTGGAACCGCTTTGAGGAGATTGCGCGGCTGGCGACCCTTTGCGCCGCGCCGAGGGGGGACGGCGACAGTCAAAGGCTGAAAAGCTACGCCAAAACCCTTGAACAGCGGGGCGCAAAATGCGTAATCGAGGATATCCCGCTGATGGACGTCTCCTCGACCGCGATACGCGAAAAAATCCTCGCGGGTGAAAGCATCGACCGGCTGGTGCCCGCTCCGATTGAGGAATATATCAAAAAGTTCGGGCTTTACAAAACCGCGCCCGGCGGGCCGGGGTACAGCGACAGCCAGTTTATCGAAATCATCCGCGGGCGGCTTTCCCCAAAACGTTTTAAACATTCCCTCGCGGTCGCAGAGCAGGCAAAGCGGCTTGCAACCCTCTACGGAGCCGACCCCAAAAAGGCGTACACCGCCGGCATTCTGCACGATATAATGAAGGACGCGGGCGCCGAGGCTCAGTTGCAAATCATAGGGGACTTTGGTATAATACTGGATAATGTTGAGAAGAATCTGCCCGGCTGCTGGCACGCCATTGCCGGCGCAGTTTTTATTGAACATATACTTGGGATTACCGACCGGGATTTAATCAACGCGGTGCGGTACCACACTACCGGCCGCGCGGGGATGTCCCCGCTTGAAGTAACGATTTACCTTGCCGATTTCACGTCGGCCGACCGGGATTTCCCCGGGGCGGACGAGATGCGGCGGCTTGCGGAAACAGGAATCCGGCCCGCGATGAAATACGGGCTGTCCTTTGTCCTGCGCGAGCTTATTGACAAATCCTCGGTGATACACCCCGACTCAATCCACGCTTACAACGAAACCGTCCTTGCCGGCGGCGAAGGGGGCGCTGAAAATGCCGAAGAACAGAAAAAAAACTGACTATGTCAGCCTTGCCAGCAAAACGGCTCGGCAAAACCCGGCTGGCCGCGCCGCCAAAAAAGGCACGGGCAAATCCAAAAAGGTCGTTACCGGAATACTCACCGGCATAATCGTGCTGATGGGGATTTTCATCATCGCCGGCGGGATTATGGTATACCGGGCGCTTTCCTCGCCCGGCGTAAAAGTCGAGGTAATCGAAGAGATGACCTCCCACATAAAGACCCCTTCAAATCTTCAGAGCAAAGTGGCATATTATATAGTGGGGCTTTTGGGCGAGGAGATTGACTCCACCACCGAGACCCTCGCAATCGTGTGCTGGGACAAAAAGGCGGGTACCCTTAATATCCTGCAGATACCGCAGGATACCTATCTTGGTGATTCCGGCCGTTGGGCGGTCAGGCGGGCCGCCGACGTGTGGGGCAACCCCAAAGACCTCGACTGGTGCCTGACATGCCGCGGGCCGGTCGAAAAGGATGAAATCCAAAACAACAAGCACACGGTCTGCAACACCGTTTTGTCAAAGGCGAAAGGCTCCGCCTCGCAGGATTTGTGCGGGGTATTCAACCACCTGCTGGGGCTGCCGGTTGACGGGTATTTCCTTTTCCCGCAGCAGGGGCTTGTAAAACTGGTCAATCTTGTGGGCGGCATTGACGTCAACCTCGACTCGGCGATAACCGTCGGGGACATCAGCTACAAAAAAGGAGTCCAGACAATCGACGGGGAGGCGGCGCTCTATCTTTCGGTAAACAAAAAAAGCGGGATTGCCGGCGACATTGAACGCTTGGTGCGCCAGAGAAAGGTGTTTGCGGCGCTGTTCCAAAGGCTGGCCAGGCTCTCAAAGGACAGGCTCGGCGGCGACTGCATTATCCCCTTGATGAACGGCTCCACGCCGATACGCACTAATTTCAGCCGTGATGAAATCGTGGATTTGATTTTCAGTATGCGGGATATAAATCTCTCCTCGATAACCGCGTACGTCCTGCCCGGCCGCACCGGCAACGCGGGAGGGAAAACCTACTACGCGGCGCATAAATCCTCGCTGCTGGAGCTTATCAATCAGGCTTTCAATCCTCACGGAATTCCGATTAACGAGGACAGCTTCCCCGAACTCAAAGAGCTGGGCAGCGGCAAACCGCAGGACACCCGCAAACAGGCGCTATCTGAAATCGCGGTCGAGCAGTCCGGCCTTGTTACCACAACCGCCGCTACCACAACAACAAAACCATAGATTTTTCAGAAAGTGGGTTTATATGGATTCAAAGGATTTGGTCAGATTTATAGTCGGCTCTCTGGACAGGCATAAAGCCGAGGATATCCAGATTATCGGTATTGGCGACCTGACGATTATCGCAGATTACTTTGTGATTGCGAACGGCACAAGCGCCGTACAGGTCAAGTCGCTCGCGGATTACCTTGAAAAGGAGCTTGGCGAGCAGGGGATTACCCCTATCAGGATAGAGGGCTACTCGACCGCCAACTGGATTTTAGTGGACTACGGCTCGGTGATTGTCCATGTTTTCTACAAGGAAACCCGCGGTTTTTACAACCTCGAACGGCTCTGGAAGGACGGACAGCATTATCAGCTATCCGATTTTCTAAATCCCGAACCGGCTTGACATAAAGATGATTTCGGATTATCCCTCACACAGAAAGGACTTGTTCTCGTTATGAAATACGACGCTGCCGCGATTGAGAGAAAATGGCAAAAGATATGGGACGAACAGTCGACTTTTGCGGTATCGATAGATAAAGCAAAACCGAAATTCTACGCTCTGGTTGAATTCCCGTACCCGTCGGGACAGGGTCTGCACGTGGGGCACCCGCGCTCATACACCGCGCTGGACGTAATCGCAAGGGCACGCCGCATGCAGGGCTATAACGTGCTCTACCCGATGGGCTGGGACGCTTTCGGCCTGCCGACAGAGAACTTTGCAATCGCCAACAAAATCCACCCCGAAAAAGTAACCGAAAAAAATGTGGAAAGGTTTAAAGCCCAGCTGAAATCCCTTGGTTTGTCGTTTGACTGGAGCCGGGAAATCAATACCACCGACCCGGATTACTATAAATGGACACAGTGGATTTTCCTGCAGCTTTTCAAGCGCGGGCTTGCCTACAAAAAGGAAATGGCGGTCAACTGGTGCACAAGCTGCAGGTGTGTTCTCGCGAATGAGGAAGTGGTCGCCGGCGTCTGCGAGCGCTGCGGCGGCGAGGTTGTCCGCAGGGTCAAAAGCCAGTGGATGCTGAAAATCACCGAATACGCCCAGCGCCTGATTGACGATTTGGATTTGGTGGATTACCCCGAAAGGGTGCGGGTACAGCAGATTAACTGGATTGGGCGCTCGGACGGGGCGCAGGTACGGTTTGAAACCACCGCCGGCGACCCAATCGAAGTGTTCACCACCCGCCCCGACACCCTGTTCGGCGCGACCTATATGGTCATCGCGCCCGAACACCCGCTTATTGAAAAATGGGCGGGAATTCTTGAAAACATCGACGAGGTGAAAGCCTACCAAAGGCAGGCCGCCAAAAAATCGGATTTTGAGCGCACCGAAATCGCAAAGGAAAAGACCGGCGTCGAGCTTAAGGGCGTGCGCGCCGTCAACCCGGTTAACAACCGCGAAACCCCGATTTTCATCTCGGACTACGTGCTGGTTTCTTACGGCACCGGCGCGATAATGGCGGTCCCCGGCCACGACACGCGGGACTGGGAGTTCGCAAAAAAATTCGGGCTGCCGATTGTGGAAGTAGTCAAGGGCGGGGATATCGAGAAAGAAGCCTTTACCGACTGCGAGACCGGCATTATGGTTAATTCGGGCTTTCTTGACGGGATGACGGTGGAGAACGCCAAAAAGGCGATTACCGACTGGCTGGTTCAAAAAGGGCTGGGCGAACACAAGGTCAATTACAAATTAAGAGACTGGGTATTCTCCCGCCAGCGGTACTGGGGTGAGCCCATCCCGATTATAATCTGCCCGAACTGCGGGTTTGTGCCGCTTGACGAGGAAGAGCTGCCGCTGCGGCTGCCGATGGTGGAGAGTTACGAGCCCACCGAATCCGGGGAATCCCCGTTAGCCGCAATCAGCGACTGGGTGAACGTCCGCTGCCCGGAATGCGGCGGGGACGCAAAGCGCGAAACCGATACAATGCCGCAGTGGGCGGGCTCGTCATGGTATTTCCTGCGCTATACCGACCCGCACAATGACAAAGAGCTGGCCTCCAAAGGGGCGCTCCAGTACTGGCTGCCGGTCGACTGGTACAACGGCGGGATGGAGCACACCACCCTTCACCTGCTTTACAGCCGTTTCTGGCACAAGTTCCTTTATGACATCGGGGTTGTCCCAACCCCTGAGCCTTACGCCAAACGCACCAGCCACGGAATGATACTTGGCGAAAACGGGGAGAAAATGTCAAAATCGCGGGGCAATGTTATAAACCCCGACGAAATCATAAAAGAATACGGTGCCGACACCCTGCGACTTTACGAGATGTTCATCGGGGATTTTGAAAAGGCGGCGCCATGGTCCAGCACGAGTATCCGCGGCTGCCGGCGCTTTATCGAGCGGGTGTGGACGCTGCAGGAAGACGTACTGCCAGACGAGAATATCCGCGCCGAGCTTGAAACCGCGTTCCACAGGACCATCCGCAAGGTCGGGGAGGATATCGAAAACCTGAAATTCAATACCGCAATCGCCGCGCTGATGGCGCTGCTAAACGACGTGAACGAAACGGGTTCAATCACCCGCGGCGAACTGCGGGTTTTCCTGATTTTGCTCAACCCCTTTGCCCCGCACGTTACCGAAGAAATCTGGGAGAACTTAATGTTTTCCGGGCAGATTTCGCAGCAGCAGTGGCCGGAATACGACGAGCAGAAATGTATCGAGCAGACGATTGAAATCGCGGTACAGATAAACGGCAAGGTGCGCTCCCGCGTAACCATACCGGCCGATTCGGACAGCGGTCAGGCAATTTCGGCCGCAAAGGCGGATGAAAAAATCGTAGCCGCAATCGCCGGCATGCAGATTGTCAAGGAACTGTACGTTCCGGGCAAGCTGGTAAATATCGTTATCAAAAAATAAAGGCTACGCAACAGCCGCCCATGCCCTGTTTAATAAGGGGTTATATGCCGATAACGACAGGCGTCTTAACATAAAAACCACCAAAGCGGCAATCCGCTTTGGTGGTTTTCATTTGCGTTCTGTTCAGCTGCTTGTTCCTGTTATCACAAATCCAGCCGGCCGTACAGGGAGGAGGACTCCTCTTTTTCTGACATTGTCCTTGCCGGCGGGGTCGCACCGTCCACTGTGGGCAGCGGATTGCTGCGCGGAATAAACTCCCTTATCGCACGCTCGGCGTCAGCAGCCGGCTGCTGTCCTGCGGCGCCCGCCGATTTCTTCTTTGACGGCTTTTTGCGGCCGCCCCTGCCCGACCTTTTCCCCGGGTTGTCTTCGGACGGCCCGATAATTACGTGGCGGTAAGGCTCTTCCCCGACGCTCCACGAGGTCGCCCCCTTAACTTCCTGAACCGCGGTGTGGATAATTCTCCTCTCGTACGGGTTCATCGGCTCAAGTGAGGTTTTCCTGCCGGTTTTCGCGGCCCCCCGCGCGATTTTTTTAGCCAAACCGATAAGCGACTGTTCGCGCTTTTCGCGGTAGTTTCCGATATTAAGGGTTATGCGGTAATATGAGTTATCAACCCGGTTTGCGACCAGCCCGGCCAGATACTGCAGCGCGTCAAGGGTTTCCCCGCGCCGCCCGATAATCACACCCAGATTGTCGCCGGAAATTTCGAGTGTGCTGCCTTTTTCCCCTTCTATGATTTTGATTTCCGGGTTAGGCACACCCATTCTAACAAGGATTTCTTTCAGATATTCTGCCGCCTGCTGGGCAGGCGAGATTTTAAAATAAGCCCGGACTCTTGCGGGACTGCCGCCGAACAATCCCAAAGTCTTTTTCTGCGGCAGCTGCAAAATCTCGAACTGAAGCTCTGCGCCCGGCATGCCCAGAGCTTCGGCCGCCAGATTCTTGGCCTCCTCGATTGTTTCGGCTTCCTTTATTACTTCCCTCAGCAAGTGTTTTCATCCTTTCCCTTGCGGATTACATTCATTCTTCCTGCCCTGTGTCCTTACTTTCGCTCGTTTCCGGTTTTGGCGCCGTATCCTCCGCGTTCTGCTGCGCTCCTTTTTCTCTGTCAGTCTCTTTTAATCTGTCCACATCCGCCGGTTTTTTGGGGGAACTCTTGGATTTTGATTTTTTCCCTTTTGCCGCGGCCTGATTTGCCGCGTTCAGTTCGGCATTTTCGCGCGCCCGCGCCTGCGCCAGCCGTTTTTTGTCCTCCAGCTTCTGCCTGCGGCGTTCCTGATACTCAAGCTCGGCCTGCTCGCGGATTTTGGCGGGGTTGTAAATCTGGTTTAAGATGATTGTCTGAACGAGGGCGAGGATATTCGAGCTTATCCAGTAAACACCTACCGCGCCGGGGACCCTGAACGTAATAAACAGCGAGAACAGCGGCATCACAATAAGCATGGCATTGTTCTGGCAGCCCTGCCCCGGCTGGGCCGACGACGACTGTGCGGCGTTTATATACCGCATTGAAATAAAACTCGACGCAAACGCCGTAAGGCCGGAGATAATCGCGATAATCCAGAGTGCATTTATCCCGGCAAACCCTCTCTCGTTCCACGGGTTTTGAAGAAGGGTGTTCCCAAAGAAATTAAAATCCCTGCGCAGCCTGTCCATCTGGTTATAGTATTCCACGGCCGAGACGTTTTTTCTTGCGCTGGCTGAAAGTTCCGAAATGAAATCAATCACTCTCTGCTTGTTTTTGTCAATCACCATCAAAAGCTTAAGCTCGCGGTAAATGTTCCTGTCCGATCTTTCGCTCTCCGAAAGCCTGTTCGGGTCGGGCACTTCCACCGTTTCCCCGTCTTCCCCTTCCTTGGTTTCCTGCGCAACTGCGGAAAAGCTCGCCTCAAGCACCTCGGCCGGGATTCGGGTCAGGTTTGAAATCGGCTTGTAGATGACAGCGATAACCCCGAATAGCACAATCATCTGAATTATGGTCGGCAGGCACCCGCCGGTAAGGCTGACGCCCTCTTTTTCGTAAAGCTGCATTTGTTTTTCCTGCAGCTTCTTTTTGTCCTTGGCGTATTTTTTCTGAAGCCTCTCAAGCCGCGGAGTCAGGCGCGCGCGGTCCGCCTGCATTTTCTGGGACTTCAGGGACAGCGGGAATGTAGCTGCGCGCACAACAAGAGTGAATAGAAATATCGACAGAAAATAATTCCCGATAAAACGGTAAAAAAACCATAGAATATACCCCAACGGCACTGCAAGTAAATCAATTCCCGGAATCATCAGAATATTCCTCCGATTTTGTTTCTTTAAGCTCGGCCGCAATCAGGCGTTCAGACCGTCCGCGCTATCGTCGCCGCCGGGATTTTCGCGGCTTTTTCGCCTGCCCCCCATACCCTGTTGAGGAACAGGGTCATACCCCGGCTTGCCAAACGGGTTGCAGCGGAGTATCCTCCACGCCGCCATCGCCCCGCCGCGCAGTAACCCGAAACGCTCAATAGCCTCAGCCGCGTATTCGGAGCATGTCGGCACAAACCGGCAGCTGGGCGGGGTTTTTGAGGAAATACTGCGCTGGTAAAACCTGATAAGCCTGATGGCAATCCTTCTGATACTCATTGTTTAAGCACACCCAGCGCTTTCAACTGCGACTCCATAATCTGCCTGATTTCGGTGCTTTTTAAAAAGACGGTCCTGCGGCGGGCTACAAAAACTATATCCCACCCGCGGTTTACGCGGGGCAGGAGCGCGCGGTACGCTTCCCTGATTACCCTGCGGCACCTGTTCCGGCGCACCGCCCCTCCAATCTTCTTTCCGACGGTGATTCCGACTCTTGTAACCCCTTCGCGGTTCCTTTTGGCATAAGTTACGAGCGCGGCATCCACCTGCGATTTCCCGAGGTAGTAAACGGTGCGGAAATCGGTATTGCGGTTGAGTGAGGCAAAACGCGCCATAAAGCATCACTTTTCCAAAAAACAGAATATTAAAAAAAGCCACTCATTGGTGGCCCTTTTTAGTAGGTGAGACGCTTTCTTCCTTTTGCTCTCCTGCGAGCAAGCACCTTGCGGCCATTGGCAGTCGCCATTCTCTTGCGGAAACCGTGTTCCTTTTTTCGGTGCCTTTTTTTGGGCTGATAAGTACGAAGCATCGTGTTTCCCCCCTTCGGTCAGCCTGCGCACAGCCACTTTGCAGACCACACCCTGCGGCAAACGCCTTGCAAGTTTCAATTATATACCCATAAACACAAAAATGTCAATAGATTTTTGTCCATTCCGCTTCTTTACCATAGTAATATATTAAAACAATGTAAGATATATATGCAGTTATATTAGTGATATTGCTACCCTTTTATCAATTGAAATGGCGGCGTTTTTATGCTATAATGGAACATACAAATTTTTCTTTGCCCACACGCCGTCAAACAGGGAACGGGTATACAGCATCGGCTGTATTTTTTTGGCCAGTCTGCGGTTTTGCTGGCAGTTTTTGGCTGTTTTTTTCTTGTTTTGCGTATCTTCCGCTTGCCTTTTTATTTCCAAAAGATATATCACACTATCACGTTAAGGAGTTTTTTTGATGGAAACCATAAAGGAAGCATGGACCGGCATACTCAACTATCTTCAAAATCAAAACGATATAAGCGAAGTCGCTTTCAACGTATGGATAAGCTGTATTGAGCCATATACCATAGAAGACGGAAATGTCGTTGTCTTTGTCCAAACCAGTTTTCAGCGCAAAATCATTAATGAGCACTACCAGAACAAATTATGCGAAGCCTTCAACCATGTATTGGGGCTCCCGCTCGGTCTTAAGATTTTGTCGCGCGACGAGCTGTCCGCCGCGGATTCTCCGGCTGCCGAAGAATGCGGCGACCCCGGAAACCTTTTTGGGCAGAAGAGCTCGGATTACGAATACTCGTTTGAAAATTTCATAGTCGGCTCGTCAAACAAGTTCGCGCACGCCGCGTCCCAGGCCGTGGCCAGCAAGCCGGCGGGCTATTACAACCCGCTTTTCATCTACGGTGGCTCCGGGCTTGGGAAAACCCACCTGCTTTACGCCATCTGCAACGAAATCCGCAAGAACATGCCGTCGGTAAAGATTATCTACACAAAGGGCGAGTACATCGCCAACGAATTAATCGAATCAATCGGCACCGGCACCACATCCGAATTTCGGGCAAAATACAGGCAGGTGGACGTGCTGCTGGTGGACGATATCCAGTTCATCGCGGGCAAGGTATCCACCCAGGAGGAATTTTTCCACACTTTCGACGCCCTGCATCAGGCTAACAAACAGATTGTGCTGACCTCCGACCGGCCGCCCAAGGAAATCGCGACCCTTGAAGAGCGGCTGCGCACCCGCTTTGAAATGGGGCTGCTCGCGGATATCCAGCCGCCCGACCTTGAAACCCGGATAGCGATTGTAAAGCGCAAGGCGCAGCTATTGGATTTGCAGATTAGCGACAGCATCGCCGAGTACATAGCTTCCCAGTTAAAAAACAACGTAAGGCAGCTTGAAGGGGCGGTGAAGCGGATGCGCGCGCAGTATCTCCTCGGCGGCGAACAGCCGTCCATGCTGACCGCCCAGAACGCCATCCGCGACATCAAAAACGACAGCCAGCCGGTCCCGGTAACCGTCGAGCGGATAATCAACGAAGTCGCACGCACCTTTAACGTCTCGCCCGAAGACATCAGGTCAAGCAAGCGCACCGCCCAGATTTCAAAGGCAAGGCAGGTCGCAATCTACGTGGTGCGGGACATCACCGGCCTTCCGATGAAGGCCATCGGCAACGAATTCGGCACAAGGGACCATTCAACAGTGGTTTACGCGATACAAAAGGTCGAATCCTTAATGGAAAAGGATTCGTCCTACAGGGGCATGATAAAGGATATCATCAAAAATATCAGCGGCTAATTTTTCTCAACCGCTTTCAACATTTCCTGCACATCAGTTTTTCTTCAAAATCCCTCGGTTTTTCCGCGCCGGGTTTGAAAATGTTGAAAAACATTTTAACACCGTTTTTTCGGTTTTACTTTTTATCCACCGCTTTTCCTCATTTTCTCGACATTATTTAACCATGCTGTGAATTTAATTTTTTTGTTTCACAAATCCACAAAAACCGCAACAGCCAATCAACATTTTTCTTTTTCATTAATCCTTTGAGTTAAGCCAAAATCCGCAGTTTTCCACTGTTTTAACAGCCCCTACTATGGACTACTAAAAGAAAGGAATGATTTGATGAACATAATCTGTAATAAGCATGCTCTGATTGACGCGGTCGGCAATGTAGGTCATGCCGTTTCAGCAAAATCCACCCTTCCGGCCCTGGAGGGAATTCTTATTAAATCAGCTGACAACTCGCTCTTCCTTGCGGGATACGACCTTGACATGGGGATTACCACCACCATTGAGGCCACGGTGAGGGAACCCGGCGCGGTGGTGCTGAACGCGAGGCTGTTCGGGGATATTGTCAGAAGGCTGCCAGACGAGAACGTCTACATCAGCACCGACGAGAAGCTGGGCGCGACCATAAGGAGCGGCAAGTCCGAGTTTACCATAATGGGGATTTCGGCGGACGAATATCCTGAAATCCCTTCGGTGAGCGACGGGGCGGGGTTCACCCTGCCGCAGAATATGTTAAAAAGCATGATAAGGCAGACAATCTACGCGGTCGCTCAGACCGACAGCCGGCCGGTGCACACGGGAATACAGTTCGAGCTTGAAAACAACGTCCTGAAACTGGTGGCGGTGGACGGTTCCCGCCTTGCCATCAGGAGCGAGAAGATAAAGACCGACGAGAAACTTAAATTCGTGGTCCCCGGCAAGACGATGGGCGAGGTTTTAAAGCTTTTGTCGGACGAGGAGACCCCGCTTTCCCTTGCCGTCGGCAAAAGGCATATAGTGATGGAGATAAACGGCTACGCGGTGATTTCGAGGCTTTTGGACGGGGAGTTTCTGCCGTACAACAAGGCAATCCCGCAGCAGATAACCAGCACCGTGCGGGTGAGGACGAGGGAATTCATCGACGCGGTCGAGCGCGCGTCATTGGTTATCAACGACAGGATAAAATCCCCGCTGGTCAGCGAATTCAGGGACAACCAGATAATCCTGTCGTGTATTACCCCATTGGGCAGCGCCTGCGACATCATCAGCGCCGAAGTAGAGGGGAACGCTGAGGAAATGGGCTTTAACAGCCGTTTTCTACTTGACGCGCTTAAAAACACCGATACCGACGAAGTAAAGATAGAATTGAGCGGGCCGCTTTCCCCGATGAAGATAATGCCGGTAACCGGGGATTCCTTCTTGTTCCTGGTTCTTCCGGTGAGGCTGAAGCGATGACCGCGAAAAAGATTGAAATCACAACCGAATATATTAAGCTTGACTCTTTTCTCAAATTCTGCGGCGCCGCGCTTACCGGCGGGCAGGCAAAGGAAATGGTGAAGTCGGGCGCGGTGAAAGTGAACAATGAAATCTGCTTTCAGCGCGGAAGGAAACTTAAAGCAGGCGACGAAATCCTTATTGAAACCGCCGGTGCCCGGTATGTGGTTGAGAAGAAAACTTAACGCGGCGGCAGGAAAGGAAAGGCATTGAGTATTGATTGTAACCCAGCTTGAATTTGACGGTTTTCGCAATCTTGAAACCGGAATGATAACGCCCGACCCCGGCGTCAACATCTTTTACGGGGACAACGCGCAGGGGAAAACCAACCTGCTTGAGGCCACCTGGCTTTTTACAGGCGGCAAGAGCTTTCGCGGCAGCCGGGATTTTGAGACCGTTTGTTTTGGGAAGGAAAGGGCAAGGCTTGGGCTTGAATTTACTGCTTTCGGCCGCAGCCAGCGCGCGGAAATCGAAATACAAAAGCGCAGAAAAGCATGGCTCGGCGGAATACCGCTTGAGTCGCCGGCAAAGCTGGCGGGCAATTTTTGTGCGGTGGTCTTCTTTCCCGCACACCTGTCTTTAATCAAGGACGGCGCGGAAGGCCGCCGGCGTTTTATTGATACCGCCTGCTGCCAGATAAGGCCGGGATATGTGAAAATCCTGTCGAGCTTCAGCCGAGCGCTCGCGCAGCGCAACGCGCTGTTAAGAAACATAAAGCAAAATCCGGGGCTTTCCCGCGGCGGCAGCCAGCTTGCGGCATGGAACGAGCGGCTTGCAAGCCTCGGCGCGCAGGTTTTCGCGGCGCGCGCCGGATATGTCCGCCGGCTGATACCGGCGGCAGGTCAGATTTACGGCGGGATTTCGGGCGGCGAAGAGCTTACAATCAGCTACAAATCGAGCGCCGGTGAGCAGGATATAACCCCGCAGCAGGCTTACTCAAACCTGCTTGCCCTTTTAAAAGACAACCAAAACGCCGATTTGGCCGCGGGGTTCACTACCGCAGGCCCCCACCGCGACGATTTGGAGATTATGATTGGCGGGAAATCCGCGCGGGTCTTCGGCTCGCAGGGCCAGCAGCGTTCGGCGGTGCTCGCGCTGAAACTTGCGGAAGCCTCCCTTCTGAAAAACGCGACGGGGGAACAGCCGGTCGCGCTGCTGGACGACGTATTGAGCGAGCTTGACACCGCAAGGCAGGACTATATACTCAACCACATAAAGGGATGGCAGGTGTTCATCACCGGCTGCGACCCGAACCCGGCGCTGCGGATGGCGGGCGGCAGGGTCTATAAAGTCAGCAACGGCCGGGTAACCGGCTGAATACCAAAACCGTGAAAGCGGGTTAAGGCTTATGTATCTGCATCTGGGGCAGGGCACGGTTGTGCGGACAAAAGACATAGTCGGGATATTCGACATGGACAAAACCACTATTTCAAGGATTTCAAGGCAGTTCCTTGCGGACGCCCAAAAAGGCGGCAGGGTTGTCAACGTAACCGGGGAACTGCCCAAAAGCTATGTCGTTTGCGTTGATAAAGACAAAAATGAGACCGTATACATCTCCCAGCTGTCGCCGTCCACCCTGCGGCGCAGGGCCGGCCTGCCCGATGGGCTGGCGGAAGACGCCGGCGGCCGGGCAAAGTAAGGGTATGCGGCATTGACATATGCTAGGCAGATTGAAAGACGGAGGTAAACCATGAACACCGGATTAGACAATACCAGAAATCAGGAGAACGCGGTATATGACGAGAGCCAGATACAGGTGCTGGAAGGGCTGGAGGCGGTGCGCAAGCGCCCCGGCATGTATATCGGGTCCACCGGCCCCAAAGGGCTGCACCATCTGGTTTACGAAATAGTGGACAACTCGATAGACGAGGCGCTCGCCGGGTTTTGCACCCATATTGAAGTTGAAATCCTGCCCGGCAACGTGATTTCGGTCAGGGACAACGGCAGGGGAATCCCGGTCGGGATTAACGAGCAGACCGGCAAGCCCACCGTAACGGTGGTAATGACGGTACTGCACGCCGGCGGAAAGTTCGGCGGCAGCGGGTACAAGGTCTCCGGCGGCCTGCACGGGGTCGGCCTTTCGGTCGCGAACGCGCTGTCCGAATGGATGGAAGTCGAGATTTCCCGCGACGGCAAGGTCTACCACCAGCGTTTTGAGCGCGGCAACGCCGTAACCGAGCTTACCGTAACCGGCAAATCGGAGCACAACGGCACCCGTATCCGCTTTAAGGCTGACCCCGAAATATTCGAGGTGGAAGAATACGATTATGAAGTGCTGCAAAAGCGGCTGCGTGAACAGGCGTTTTTGAACGCGGGACTGACCATCCGTATAAGCGATTTGAGAGACCCTGACAACATCATCAGCGAGGAATACTGCTATGAAGGCGGGATTTCCTCTTATGTCGAGTACATGAACAGGGCCCGCGGTTATAACCTGCTCCACCCCAAGGTCATTTACCTTTCGCTTACCGACGGGGACTCGATTGCCGAAGTCGCAATGCAGTATAACGACAGCTATAACGAGAACATCGTCTCTTTCGCGAACAATATCCACACGGTGGACGGCGGCACCCATGAAACCAGCTTTAAGACCGCGATAACCCGGATATTCAACGATTACGCGAGGAAACACAATCTTTTGAAGGAAAACGACCAGAGCCTTAAAGGGGACGACTCCCGCGAGGGGCTGACCGCGGTAATCAGCGTAAAGCTCAAGGACGCCCAGTTCGAAGGGCAGACCAAGGCAAAGCTCGGCAACACCTCGATGGGCACCCTTGTGAATACCCTGATGAACGAAAAGCTGGCGCCCTACCTTGAGGAAAACCCGCAGGTTGCCCGCGTTATACTCGAAAAATCCATAAACGCCGCGCGGGTACGGGAAGCGGCGCAACGCGCCCGCGAGCTCGCGCGGAAAAAGAACGGCCTTTCCTCCACCCGTATGCCCGAAAAGCTCGCCGACTGTATCTGGACCGACCCCGAACGGACCGAGCTGTTCATTGTGGAGGGGGATTCGGCGGGGGGCTCGGCAATCCAGGGACGCGACCGGAATTTTCAGGCGATACTCCCGCTGTGGGGGAAAATGCTGAATGTCGAAAAAGCGCGGATTGACAAGGTGTACTCAAACGAAAAGCTGATACCGGTGGTGCTCGCGCTCGGCTGCGGGATTGGGGACGATTTCGACATCTCAAAGCTGCGCTACGGCAAGGTAATCATCATGGCGGACGCCGACGTGGACGGCGCGCATATCCGCACCCTGCTGCTGACGTTTTTCTTCCGGTATATGCGCCCGCTGGTGGACGCCGGCCACATCTATATAGCCCAGCCGCCCCTTTACAGGATTTCAAAGGGCAAACAGCACAGGTACGCGTATTCGGACGCCGAGCGGGACAAATACATCGCCGAGTTCGGCGGGAGCGCGGACGTCCAGCGGTACAAGGGTCTTGGTGAAATGAACCCCGAACAGCTCTGGGAGACCACCATGGACCCCGCCTTCAGGACCATAATCAGGGTCGATATCGACGATATCCCGTCCACCGACGAAATCTTTACCATACTGATGGGGGACAAGGTGGAGCCCCGCCGCGAATTCATCGAAAAGAACGCAAAATATGTGGAAAACCTCGACATATAAGACGGTTCGCGTTTCCAATAAAAAGCGGCGGTTTTAACCGCTGCCGAACAGCTTTTTAAGGAGGAGCGGTCAATGCCAAATCAAAAGCCGCCCAAAATCGAATTCTCAGTGGACGCCACCCGGCGGGAATACTCAACCGCCGCTCTTCTTGTCGAAAGGCAGAGCGGCTATCTCAACCTGCTGCCGGGCGCGGTGGTGCTGTCCGCAGTCCTGCTGTTTGTCGGGCTCTGCTCGTTTAACTGGTTTCGGACGGCGTTCTGCGCGATTTATGTCCCGCTTATCCTCTGCCTCTGCTGTCCGCTGGTTCTGGCGATTTTCTTTTACGCGCTGCCGGCGGCGGTAAAAAAACGCGCCGAGCGGGATTACAAAACCTATTCGGAAATTATGGAAAACTGCAGCCTTAAATTCTTTGACGACAATATGATTGCGCAGACCCGGTACCTGACATTGACCGACCCGTACGCCTTAGTCGGGCTGTGCATTGAAACCCCCGAACTCTTTGTGCTGGCAAAGGACAGCGAGCGGATGATTGTAATCCCGAAGCGCTGTCTGCCGGAAGGCGGCAGAGAGGATTTTGAAATCTTTTTAAGGCAGGTTTTCGCGCGGCGGCGCAAAGTGATGAGAAACTGGATTTTCTAATCCCTAATCGCCGCCGGCTTCGGCAGCATAATATAACCTGAAAGGAAGCTGCAGAATGGAACAGGCGACACAGATATCCCTGAGCGTTCTGGTTACCAAGGACGAATATATCCACGCGCAGGCGATGGTCAAGCAAAAACTGCGCGCGAAATACTCGCCGGCAATCACCGCGGCAGGTGCACTGCTTGCGGCGCTGGGGATTGCGGGGCTGTTTTTCGGACGGCTTGTTATGCTCTCCGCGCCCGCGGCGGTCTGCCTTGTGTTGCTCGGAGTTTTTCTGGCTTTGTACGACGGGTTTATCGGCCCGGTACTCAATAAAGCCGCGGCCGCGCGGGAATATAACGAAAAAGAGGACCTACATTTCGCGACTGCTTACGTCTTCAGCGACGACAGGGTCAGAATCAGCAACGGCCGGATACAGGGGGAAATCCCGATTTCAAGGGTTACCGGCTGGATTGAGACCCCGTCGCTTATCAGAATGTCGGTCGGGCGGGAATTGAATATCTGCGTGCCAAAACGCCTGCTGTCGCAGGAGCAGGCGGAACTGCTGCGCGGGATACTGGAAAAGCACGCGCCCGCCGCCGAAATAAAATAGCCTGATTTACAGGGAGTATAATAATGAGCGATTTCAACAATCAGGAAAACAATAACCGGCAAAACGGTTTTGAAGAAAGAGAGGAAAACGGGCAGCCTCTGGCCGCGTTTCCGGTTGATATCAGCCGCGACGAGTTTGTCAGGTTCAACATGCTTGTCTCAAGGCAGGGCGGCGCGCTGAGCTTTCAAAAAAGCCGGTACGGGTTTTTGCTGGCGTTCGGGGTTATCAGCCTGTCCATGATTTTAGTGGACATTATTTATTACAACAGGGTTGACCCGGTCAACGCCATGATGCTGGTGTTTTTCGCCGCGTCCTCGGCGATTGCGGCCTTCAGTTTTTCGTACCGGATAAAGAGCGCGGCCCAGAATACCTATGATTTGACCCTGCAAAGCGGGCAGGGGTATTACGGGACGGTTTCGGTCTATCCCGACAGGATTGAAAAGAGGAACGACAGCGGCGCGGTTGCGAGCATTGCTCTGCCGCAGGCCTCTTACATCGAGACGCGGGAGATGATGATAATCTCAGCTCCGCTCAAGCCGCATATCGTGCTGCCCTCGCGCTGCCTGACGCCGGACGACGCCGAGGCGGTGAGGCGGGCGGTGTTCGCGGCGGTGCCGGTGCCCCGCCAGCAGATTATAAGCAGTTTTGAGCCCGCGGCCAAAGAGCACATCGTCCGCCCCGAAACCGGAGCTTTTGAGCCGGACAAAGAGGAAGAAGACGCGATAACGGTTGAGGTCAGCTATACCCGCGAAGAATTCGTAAAAATCGCGGCGGACTCCGCGCTGCGGAATTATCTGAAGTTCCTGCCCTTTTTCAGCGTGATGTCCTTGATTTCGGCGCTGATGCTGTGGCTGTTATTCAGCTTTTGGGTGGGGATTGCCGCGTATGTTATTTTCAACGCCGGGCTAATCGGGTTTAACCTGTACAGCGCAAAAACCCGCTCGGCAAGGCTGTACGACAGCCTGCCGCAGGCGCGGCTGACCGCGTGTTTTACCGAAGAGGGCATAACGCTGAAAGCCGCCGGCGGCGGCCGGCGGGCGGCGGTTAAATGGGGCTCAATCACCCGGGCGGTCGAGCGGCCCGACAGCCTTGATTTTTACTCAAAGGCGATATTCATCCGGATACCGAAACGCTGTGTCGGCGATTTAAGCGGGCTTTTAGAATTCATCAACAGCCATTACAAAAAGAAAAATGACCAATAGATTTTATTGAGATTAAGTTGAAAGGCATGGTTTCTCAGTATGGACGAGCTCAACAGGACGGAAAAACCGGAAAACAAGCAGGAAGCCAGAATAATCAGCGTGGACCTTGAAAAGGAGATGAAAAAAAGCTTCCTTGAATATTCGATGTCGGTGATTATTTCGCGGGCCCTTCCCGACGCCCGCGACGGGCTGAAGCCTGTCCACCGCAGGATATTATACACAATGTACGAGAACGGGCTCACCCCGGACAAGCCCTACCGCAAGTGCGCGGACACGGTGGGCTCGGTTCTGGGTCGGTACCATCCGCACGGGGACGCGTCGGTTTACGACGCGCTGGTGAGGATGGCGCAGGATTTCTCGCTGCGCTACCCGCTGATTGACGGGCACGGAAACTTCGGCTCGATTGACGGGCATCCAGCGGCCGCCTACAGATACACCGAGGCGCGGATGAGCAAGATGTCCCTCGACATGCTCGCGGACATCGAAAAAGATACGGTGGATTTCCAGAACAACTATGATGACCGCCTGAAAGAGCCGGTTGTGCTGCCCTCCCGTTTCCCGAACCTGCTTGTCAACGGCTCCACCGGCATTGCGGTCGGGATGGCGACCAACATACCCCCCCACAATTTAAGCGAGATTATCGACGCTATCTGCCTGTTGATTGACAATGCGGACGCCGATATGCATGAGATAATGGAATACGTCAAGGGCCCGGATTTTCCGACCGGAGGGATTATCATGGGCCATGCCGGCATACGCGCGGCCTACGCCACCGGCAAGGGCAAGATAACCGTGCGCGCCCGCGCCGAAATCGAGGAGTACCAAAACGGCAGATACCGGATAATCATTACCGAAATCCCCTATCAGGTGAACAAACTTAATCTTGTGAAATCCATCATAGAATTGTCGGACGAGAAGAGGATTGACGGGATTACCGACGTGGTGGACCACTCCAGCCGCGAGGGTATGAGGGTGGTCATTGAGCTTCGCAGGGACGTAAACCCGCAGGTGGTGCTCAACCAGCTTTATTCCTACACCCAGATGCAGACCACCTTCGGGGTTATTATGCTGGCGCTGGTGGACGGGGTGCCGCGGGTGCTGACCCTCAAGCAGATGCTTGAGGAATACATCAGGTTCCAGTGCGAGGTGATAACCCGCCGCACCAGATTTGATTTGAAGAAGGCGCAGGAGCGCGCCCATATCTGGGAAGCCCTGAAAATCGCCTGCGATTTCATTGACGAAGTGATAAGCATTATCCGTTCGTCCAGGGACGTGCCGACAGCCAAAACCCGGCTTATGGAGAGGTTTTCGTTTGACGAATTGCAGGCCGACGCAATCGTAAAAATGCGGCTGGGCCAGCTTTCCGGGCTTGAACGGGAAAAAATCGAAAACGAGCTGAATGAACTGCTGGCGCTGATTGAGGAGCTCAAGTCAATCCTCGCGGACGAAAACAAGGTCAGGGAGATAGTCAAGGAAGACTGCCTTAAGTTGAAGGACAAATTCGGGGACCAACGGCGGACCGAAATCTCACCGGTATCCGGAGAAGTGGATATCGAGGATTTGATACCGCTTGAGGAAACCGTGATTACCATGACCCGGTTCGGCTATATCAAGCGGCAGTCGCTGGACGTATATAAAGCCCAGCACCGCGGCGGCAGGGGTATTACCGGAATTACCACCCGCGCCGAGGATATTGTGGAGAATATGTTTATCTGCTTAAGCCACGACTACATCATCTTCTTCACCTCAAAGGGCAAGGCGTACCGCATGAAATGCTTTGAGGTCCCCGAAGGCAGCCGCACCTCCAAGGGCGCCAACATCGTCAATCTGCTGCCGCTCGATTCGGGCGAGAAGATTACGGCAATGCTGCGGGTTTCGGAATACGACGAGGATAAATATGTTTGTATGGTAACCCGCAGGGGAATAATAAAACGGACGTGGCTGAACTCCTTCTCGAACGTGCGGAAGACCGGGATTATAGCGGTGGACCTCGCCGAAGGGGACGAGCTCGCGTGGGTGCAGATGACCGACGGGTACCAGACCCTGATTGTCGGGACCCGCAAGGGCAAGGCAATCCGGTTTGACGAAAACGACGTGCGGGTGATGGGCAGGACCGCGCGCGGGGTCAGGGCGATTGCGCTTGAGCGGGACGACGAGGTAATCGGAATGTCGGTCTGCGACGAGAGCAAATACCTGCTGACCGTTTCCGAGACAGGTTTCGGCAGGCTGAGCGAATTCGGCGATTACCGCATACAGTCCCGCGGCGGGAAAGGCCTGATTAACTACCATACCGGGCAGTTCGGCTGCGTGGCGGCAATCAAGACGGTGGATTTGAACGACGACGTTATCCTGATTGCCTCGGACGGGGTAATCATAAGAATGGCGGCAAGCGAAATCAGGCTCTGCCGCCGGCCCTCCAAAGGGGTTATCGTAATGAGGCTGGACGAGGAGGCGCGGGTTGTTTCGCTGGTAACCACCCCGAAAGAGGATGACGAACAGCCCGAAGGCGAAAAGCCGCAGCCGCAAAGATGTGAGGGAGACGAGGAAGACGAGACAGATAATAACGAGACGGTTAAGACGGAAGAACAGGACGAGGACATTTAAGGGGCAAACCCGCGGCTAATCTGAATAGAAAGGGGCAGGCGTTATGCGCACCCTGTCGTTTGTTTCAAAATTTTTGATGTGGGCTCTTCTCATGGTGTATTCCGTGTTTCAGGTGCTTGCGGTGTTCGGTATAATGGGCAGCAACGCGGATATCATTAAGGCGGGGCAGGGGGGCAGGACGGTCAGCCCGATACCCCTGATTGCCGCCACCATTTTAATGCTGGCGGCGGTAATCCTGTTCGCGGCGCTGGCAAAGCGCAAGTATATCGGGCTGATAGTATCGGTGGTCGCCTCGGCGGTTATGCTGATGGTGGCGCTTGAGCTCGGCAGGCAGTTCCCCCCGTCGGTCAGCGCGACCGGCACGGTCGGCCTGACCACATGGAAGCTGGTTTGGCGCCATATCGGGATTGCGGGGGTCTCGCTGTTCATGCTGGTCGCGTGGCTCGCCGACAAGCAGCTTGAAAAAGCATATTCCCGCTCGCGTGAGGGAAAAAACGGGTACGATTTGTCCGGCCAGCCGCTGTTCAGAAGCCTTGACGACCCGGGCGCGGCGCAGCAGGAAAAGCCGAAGCCGAAGCGCTCGATAAGGGAGAGAATAAGAAAACAGAGGGAAAACCAATAAACCGGATTAAAAAAGCATGCGCCGGCATGCTTTTTTAGGTTTTGGGCAGGGGTTGCCGGGCGAAGGCGGAATGTTGCCAACCGCAGGCAAATGTGATATATTATTCTGCGGATATAAGCTGTATAATCAAAGGAGAGCATATTATGGCCGGCCATTCTAAATGGAACAATATAAAACGCAAAAAGGAAAAGACCGACAGCCAGCGCGCCAAAATATTCACCAAAATCGGGCGCGAGCTCGCTGTCGCGGTCCGGCAGGGCGGCGCCGACCCCGCCGCCAACTCCAAACTGCGCGACTGCATTGCCAAAGCCAAAGCCAACAACGTTCCGAATGAGAATATAGAGAGGATTATCAAAAAAGCCCTTGGGGACAGCAGTTCGGACAATTACGAGACAATCCTGTACGAGGGATACGGCCCCGGCGGGATTGCGGTGATTGTGGAGGCACTGACCGACAACAGAAACCGCACCGCAGGGGATTTGCGCCATTACTTCGACAAGTGCGGCGGCAACCTCGGCACCACCGGCTGCGTAAGCTACATGTTCAGCAGAAAAGGGGTAATCGCGATTGAAGCCGGCGGGCTTGACGAGGACAGAGTGATGGAAGACGCTCTGGAGGCGGGCGCGTCCGATTTCTCGGTCGAGGACGGGGTTTTTGAAATCCTGACCGAACCCGACGATTTTTCTCAGGTGCGCGACCGGCTTGAAGAAAAGGGGTATGCTTTTCTGTCGGCCGAAATCCAGCAGCTCCCCGATGTTTACAACACCATCGAGGACCCCGAACTGGCCGCGAAAATGGAAAAGCTCCTCGATATGCTTGAAGACAACGACGACGTGCAGAATGTCTGGCATAATTGGGATATGCCGGATACAGAATAATATATGACAATCCCAAGACAGAAGGGTCGCTGCCCGACCCGGACAAGTGCCGGAAGGCAGTTGTCCGCGGTTCCGGTCAGCGGTTTTTTATCACAGCGCTGAAAATGCAAGAGGGAGAGGCAATGGACAGGGTTATAGCAGCAATCTCAACCGCCGTCGCGCCGGCGGGAATAGGAGTGGTGCGGATATCAGGTGACAGGGCAATCGAAGTGGCCGGCCGGATATTCCGCCCCGCCTCCAAAAAACGCGCCCTTGAAGACGCGCCGGGCTATACCGCGATGTACGGATGGGTGTTTGACGCCGACGGCGATATTGACGAGTGCGTGACGCTTGTCTTCCGCGCCCCTCACAGCTATACGGGCGAAGACGTGGTCGAGCTATCCTGCCACGGCGGGCCGTACCTTCTGCAGCGCACCCTGCGCGCCGCGTTTTCGGCAGGCGCCGTTCCGGCGCAGCCGGGCGAGTTTACCAAAAGGGCTTTTGTAAACGGAAAAATCGACCTCACCGGCGCCGAGGCGGTGATGGACCTTATCACCGCGAACAGCCGGCTTGCGGCCAAATCCGCGCTCGCGGTGCGGGAAGGTGCGCTTTACAGGAAAATGGAGACGGTGCTTGACGAACTGACCACTGCCGCCGCCAACCTGTCCGCGTATGTGGATTTTCCGGACGACGACATACCTGAGCTTGAAAGCGGCGCGCTGGATAAGACCCTGAAAAAAGCCGAAGAAACCCTTAATAACCTGCTCGACAAATTCGACGCGGGGAAAGTAGTGCGTGAAGGGATTGACACCGTAATCGTCGGCCGGCCGAATGTCGGTAAGTCGACCCTGATGAACCTGCTCGCGGGGCACGAGCGCAGCATTGTAACCCCGGTCGCCGGCACTACAAGGGATATTGTTGAGGAAACCGTAAGGCTTGGGGATATAATCCTGCGCCTTGCCGATACCGCGGGGTTGCGCAAGACCGACGACAGCGTGGAGTCCATCGGTGTCGGGCGGGCGGAAAGCCGGCTTGAGCGCGCCGCGCTGGTTATCGCGGTGTTCGACGGCTCCGAACCACTGACCGAGGACGATTGCGAATTGGCCGAAAAAAGCTCGCGGCAGACCTCGATTGCGGTAATCAATAAAAAGGACAAGGGAATTATTATAAACACAGAGTATATTAAGAATAAATTTAAACACACGGTATTAATGTCGGCGGAAACCGGGGAGGGGCTTGAAGAGCTTGAGAAGGCGCTCGGCGAAATAACCGGGGTTGCCGCGCTCAGCGATAACGAGCCAATCCTTTCGACCGAGCGGCAGCGGCTGTGCGTGGTCAGAAGCCTTGAATGCATTAAAGAGGCGCGGCAGGCAATCAGGGAGTCAATCACCCTTGACGCGGTCGGGGTGTGTATAGACGGCGCGATTGACGCGCTGCTGGAGCTGACCGGCGAGCGAGCCACCGAGACGGTTGTGGACAGGATATTCGAGCGGTTCTGCGTCGGCAAATAAACTGGGATTTTCGGGAAGTGAACAGGCAAATGGGATATATTGCGGGAGAATATGATGTTGCGGTGATAGGCGCCGGACATGCCGGGGTTGAAGCGGCGCTCGCCGCGGCGCGGCTGGGCTGCGCCACCGTGATATTCACAATCAATCTCGATTCAATCGGGAATATGCCGTGCAACCCGTCAATCGGGGGCACCGCAAAGGGCCATCTGGTGCGCGAGATTGACGCGCTCGGCGGGGAGATGGGGGTTGCGGCCGACGCTAACCTTATCCAGTGCAGGATGCTCAACCGCGGCAAGGGGCCGGCGGTGCATTCCCTGAGAGCGCAGATTGACCGGCGCGAATACTCGAAATACATGAAATACAGGCTGGAGACCACCGAAAACCTTGACATTCAGCAGGCTGAAGTGGTTAAAATCGAGCGCCTCGGCGAACGCTGGCGGCTGCTGACCCACCTTGAAACCGAATACATCGCCAAAGCCGTAATCATAGCCTCCGGGACTTATCTCGGCGGCAAAATCTATATCGGGGATTTAGTCTATGAAAGCGGGCCGGACGGGATGTTCGCCGCCAACAGGCTTACCCGGTCCCTGTCGGAGCTTGGGATTTCAATCCGCCGTTTCAAGACCGGCACCCCCGCGCGCGCCCTGCGCTCCAGCATTGATTTTTCAAAGACAGAGCGGCAGCCGGGCGAGGAGCCGGTTATCCCCTTTTCGTTTGAGACTAAGGAAAAGCTCGAAAACAGGGTGGACTGCCATATCACATGGACCACCCGAAAGACAAAGGAGATAATAGAGAAAAACCTTTCCCGCTCCCCGATGTACGGGGGCAGGGTCAGATGGGTCGGCACTCGCTACTGCCCCAGTATCGAGGACAAGGTGGTAAGGTTCGCGGACAAGGAAAGACATCAGGTGTTTATCGAGCCGTGCGGGCTGCACACCGAGGAAATGTATCTGCAGGGGCTTTCTTCCTCCCTGCCGGTGGACGTCCAGCTTGAATTTTACCGCACCATTCCCGGACTTGAGAATGTCAAAATCATGCGGCCGGCTTATGCAATCGAATATGACTGCTGCGACCCGCTGCAGCTTTCGGCCACCCTTGAATTCATGGATTATCCGGGGCTGTACGGCGCCGGACAGTTCAACGGCAGCTCCGGCTATGAGGAGGCCGCGGCTCAGGGGCTGGTAGCCGGCATAAACGCGGCGCTTAAAATCCTCGGCCGCCCGCCGATGATACTTGACCGCGCCTCCAGCTATATCGGCACCCTGATTGACGACCTTGTTACAAAGGGCTGCAGCGACCCGTACAGGATAATGACCTCCCGTTCCGAATACCGGCTGGTCCTGCGGCAGGACAACGCGGACGAGCGGCTCACCCCAATCGGCAGGCGGGTCGGGCTGGTGGACGACTTGAGATGGGAGAATTTCCGCCAAAGGCAGGAGGCAAAAAAGCGGGAGCGCAAACGGCTTAAGGAGACTGTTCTGCCGCCGACCGAGCAACTGAACCGGCTGCTTGTTTCATGTGAAACAACTCCTGTGAGCACCGGGGTCAGGCTGGAGGATTTGTTAAGGCGCCCGCAGCTGGATTATCAGAAGCTCGCGCCGGTGGACAGCCAAAGGCCGGAGCTTGACCCGATGGTGCGCGAGCAAATCGAGGTCGAAATAAAATACGAGGGGTACATCCGGCGGCAGCGGGCCGCAATTGACGAACTGAGAAGGCTTGAAAGCCGCCTGCTGCCGGACGGGATTGATTATTCCGAAATAAAAGGGCTGCGGAAAGAGGCGCAGGAAAAGCTGAACAGAATACGGCCGGCGAATCTGGGGCAGGCGTCCCGTATCAGCGGGGTCAGCCCGGCCGATTTGTCGGTGCTGGTCGTCTGGCTGGGCAGCCGCGGCAGAGCCGAAAACAGCGAAAGTTAGGGGATGGGTTTTATGAGCGGCAGTTTTGACCGCGGGCTGCTGTTGGAGCAGGCCGCGGCAATCGGAATAACCCTTGACGAGGCGTGCCTTGACCGTTTTGAGCTGGTTGCAGAAACCATGCTGGAATGGAATGAAAAAATCAATCTGACCGCGATTGCCGACCCGCGGGAGATTGCGGTAAAGCATTTTGCGGACAGTCTGACGCTGGCACCCCTTCTGCCAAAACGGGGGATTGCCCTGATTGACGTGGGCACCGGCGCGGGCTATCCGGGAATTCCTGTCGCTCTGGTGCGGCCGGATGTCAGGCTGACCCTTCTTGACTCTATGAACAAACGGATAGTGTATTTAAAGGAGCTGTGCAGGCGGCTTGAACTGCCCGCCGACCTGGTCCACGGCAGGGCCGAGCTCGCGGCCCGCGACCCCGATTTAAGGGAGGCTTTCGACGTCGCCGCGGCGCGGGCGGTCGCCAACCTGCCGGTATTATGCGAATACTGTATTCCCTTTGTAAAACCAGGAGGGCGGTTTATCTCAATGAAGGGCCCGGAAGGGGAGGTTGAGGCAAAAAGCGTATCTCGTGCCGCCGCCGTATTGGGCGCGGAGCTTTCCGAAATCAGGCGGCTTCAGATGGAACTCGACGGCGAATTGATGGAAAGGCGGCTGATTGTATTCGACAAGACAGCCCCGACTCCCGCAAAATACCCCAGAAACACCGCTAAGATAAAAAAAGAGCCGCTGAAATAGTTCTTTGCGACAGCCAAATTTCGGCAAACCGCCGGCCGCCGCCGTGCTATACTGACGCCGAAAGGATGTGTCGGTATGCAGATTTTAAAAAGGAAAGAGCGGTATAAAGCCGGCGGCAAAATACTGATGATACCCACCGGGGAGATTTTGCATAACCCCGACCAGCCCAGGCGTGAGTTCAGCTATGAAAAACTGATTGAGCTCGCGCAGAGCATAGGCGAAAACGGCATGCTGCACCCGATTACGGTAACTTTCAATGAGGACAGGCCGGTTCTTATTGCGGGGGAGCGGCGGCTCCGCGCGGCAAAAATCGCGGGGCTGCGGGAAGTGCCCTGTCTGGTAGTTGAGGCGGACGGCCCTCGCGCCGCGCTGCTCGCCCTGATTGAAAACTTACAGCGTGAGGACATGAACTGCTTTGAAGAGGCCGAGGGGATTAAAAAGCTGATTGAGGTCTACGGGCTGACTCAGGAAGAGGCCGCGCATCAGTTGGGCTGCGCGCAGTCCACAGTCGCGAACAGGCTCAGGATTTTGCGGCTGACCGAGGAGGAGCGCGGGACAATCATCAGCGAAGGACTGACCGAAAGGCACGCGAGGGCGCTGCTCAGGCTGGAGGGTGAGCAGAGAAAAACGGCGCTTATGAGGATTGTGCGGCGCGGGCTGAACGTGGAGCAGAGCGAGCGGCTGATTGAGGAAATGCTTGAGGAGGCAAAGCCGAAAGAAAAGCGCCGCCGACCAACCCCGCTGGTCAGAGACGTGAGGCTGTTTTTGAACACCGTGAACAACGCGATAGACACAATGCGCCGCTCCGGTATCGAGGCGAGCGCCGAAAAAATCGAGACCGAGGAATACATAGAGTATCTAGTCCGAATTCCCAAAAACAAAAAAAGCGGCAAACCTGCGAAAAACCGCACCGCATAAACGCCGCACAGCGCGGTTTTAAGGAAAAAGCCTCCCTTAGAGGGTGCGTCTTAGGGATTTTTAATCCCGGAAAAATATCGGCATAGTTTGGTAGTGTTACCGGCTATGCCGATTTTTCTTGTATATTTCTTGTAAAACTATTGCATTTTTTCCCTGATATGATATCATATTGATATCATAATTATATATAAGGAGGCAACTATGAAAGAGAAAGTTTTAAAAGCAAAACCTGGAATGGCTATGTTAATTCTTTTTATCGTGCTTTATATTGCGGCTATCGTTCTTATTATTCTGGGAGGAAACCTCTTAGAACATAAGAATAATAGTGGTATCTTGCCCTTGGTTGTAGGGATTATCTGGGTAACCATTGGTATTATTCCCTTTTTTGGACTTAAAATCATCAATCCTCAAGAGGCATTAGTGCTTACTTTGTTTGGCAAGTATACAGGTACGCTAAAAGAACCGGGTTTCTTTTATGTTAATCCCTTTTCATCTGCAGTTAATCCCGCATACAAGACCCGTCTCGGCCAAAGTGATGATGTGAGTATTGAGCACGTCTCCGTTAATAAAACAGAAAGAGCTTCTATGCAAAGCAGTCCTGCAAGCAAAAAGATCTCGCTTAAAATTATGACGCTCAATAACCGCAAGCAGAAAATCAATGATGTTCTAGGCAACCCCATAGAGATAGGCATTGCTGTAATATGGAAAGTCACTGATACTGCCAAGGCAGTCTTCAATGTAGATAATTTTAAAGAATATCTTTCTCTTCAGTGTGACGGCGCATTAAGAAACATAGTCCGCATCTACCCCTATGATGTAAATCCGGGAATTGACACCTCCGGTGACGGCGAGCCAGATGAAGGAAGTTTGCGTGGTTCCAGTAAACTGGTAGCCGAGCGTATACGCAGTGAGATTCAAGACAAAGTAGATGAAGCAGGTCTTGAAATTTTGGAAACTCGCATAACCCATCTTGCTTATGCGCCGGAAATTGCTTCAGTGATGCTGCAAAGGCAGCAAGCCAGTGCGATTATCGATGCCAGAAAGATGATAGTTGACGGCGCAGTTGGTATGGTTGAGATGGCTTTGGAGAAGCTCAATGAAAATGATGTGGTGAAGCTTGATGAAGAGCGTAAAGCCGCCATGGTATCTAATCTTCTTGTTGTCCTCTGCGGAAACAGAGATGCCCAGCCTATTGTTAACAGCGGCAGTCTGTACTAAAAATGGATACCAAGAAGCAGATACCTCTTCGCATATCTTCAAAGCTTTATGAGCAGATTGCTGCCTGGGCTGAGGATGATTTCCGGTCTATTAACGGTCAGATCGAGTATCTTCTATCCGAATGTGTCCGGAAGAGGAAAAAAGCCGATAGCGTTTCGGAAAATAATCACGAGAATGACCAATGATAAAAACGACCTGCTTCTGGCTTAGGGTCGGAGACAATCAACGGATAAAGAAAGACTGCACCAAAGTTCATCCTTCGGTGCAGTCTTTGCTTTTGGGCCTTCGCTTGAAGAAAGTCGGTTGAAAATATACTTGATTAAGTAAATCTTAAAAAAGAACGCTCCTTTCGGGGGGCTTTTTAAATGTTTCACATGAAACACCGGAAAAAATCCCGAAAATATGTCGAGCTCCGCACTTTCTAAAACGGCGGCATTGTGATATAATACTCCAAAGTGCTGCCGGGTGAAGATGGAAGACCGGCTGTCGGGATGGAAGGTGAAATTTTTGGGAAAAATCATAGCGGTCGCAAACCAAAAGGGAGGAGTCGGCAAGACGACCACCACCGTGAACCTCGCGTCGGCGCTGGGGGCAAAGGGAAAACGCTGCCTGCTTGTGGATATTGACCCGCAGGGCAACGCGACCAGCGGGCTGGGGGTGGACAAACGCGGGAATATGGTATCCACCTACGAGCTGCTGATTGGGAATACTCAGCCCGAAAGCGCCGTTTATAATACCGAGTTTAAAAACGTGTACATAATCCCGTCCGGCATACGGCTGGCGGGCGCGGAAATAGAACTGGTGGATGTAAACCGCAGGGAAAGCAGGCTGACCGCGACGCTGGCGCCGCTGCGGGACAAATTCGACTTTATCCTGATAGACTGCCCGCCATCCCTCGGTCTGCTGACCTTAAACGCCCTGTGCGCCGCCGACACCCTGATTGTGCCAATCCAGTGCGAATACTATGCGCTGGAGGGGCTGTCGCAGTTGATGTCCACCGTCAGGCAGGTGAAAAGGCTGTATAACCCCGAACTTGAGCTTGAAGGGGTTCTGCTGACCATGTTTGACGGCAGGCTGAACCTGACCCAGCAGGTGGCGGCGGAGGTAAAGAGGTTTTTCCCGCGCAAGGTGTTTTCAACCGCCATCCCCAGAAGCGTCAGGCTGTCGGAGGCTCCGAGTTTCGGCAAACCGATAAACTATTACGAGCCGGGCTCGCGCGGGGCCGAGGCATACGACTGTCTGGCGGACGAGCTGATAGCGAATAATCAAAGCGGATAGGAGGGGGCAGGAATGTCGGTAAAAAAACGGGGGCTTGGCAAAGGGCTTGGCGCGCTGCTCGCCGAGAACGCGATTGAGGAAGAATCCAAAAAGACGGTTTGGCTGCGGATTTCAGAAATCCAGCCCAACCGCGACCAGCCGCGCAGGCATTTTGAGCAGGAGTCGCTCGCGGAGCTCGCCGAGTCTATTTCACAGCACGGGATACTCCAGCCGCTGCTGGTAAGGCCGCTGCTGGACGGGAGATACCAGCTGATTGCGGGGGAACGCAGGTGGCGGGCCGCGCAGATGGCGGGGGTCAGCGAGGTTCCGGTGATAATCCGGGAAATCGACGAACAGAAGGCCTCGGAGCTCGCGCTGGTCGAAAACCTTCAGCGCGAAGACCTAAACCCGATGGAAGAAGCGGCCGGATATAAAACTCTGATGGAGAATTACGGTCTGACACAGGAAGAAATCGCGAAAGTGGTGAACAAATCCCGCCCGGCGGTCGCGAACGCGCTGCGGCTGCTCAACTTGCCGCAGCCGGTTGCCGAAATGGTCGCGGCCGGCGAGATATCGGCGGGTCATGCGAGGGCGCTGCTCGCCCTCCCCACCGCGGAGGAGCAGGTTGAGACCGCAAAAGAGATAATAAAAAAAGGGCTGTCGGTGCGGGATATAGAAAAAAAGGCGAGGCAGGCGGCAAAACCCAAAAAGGCCGCCGAACAAAAGGCAAAGCTGCGGGACAGCTTTTACGACGAGGTGGAGCTTGCGCTTACCGAACATCTCGGCCGGCGGGTCAGAGTGGCCGAAAGCGGCAAGGGCGGCACCCTTCAGATAGAGTTTTATTCGCAGGAGGACCTCAAGTCGCTTGCCAACCTACTTTCACCTGAAAAATAGCAAAGGGAGTATTGTTTATGCTGGACATTAAGTTTATCCGTTCAAACCCGGAAATGGTCAAACAGGCAATGAAAAATCGCAACATGGATTTTGACGCGTCAATCGACCGGCTTGTGGGGATTGACGCCGAGCGACGGGACATTATGGCGAAGGTTGAGGCGCTGAGGGCGGAGCAGAACGCCGCCAGCAAGGAAATCCCGCGTATCCGCAAGCAGGGCGGGGACATACAGGGAATAATGGCGAGGATGAAAGGGATTTCGGAGCAGGTAAAGGAGCTTGAAGGCAGGCTTGCCGCGCTGGAGACCGAGCAGAGGGACAGCCTGCTGACAATTCCCAACATCCCGCATGAGAGCGTTCCCGTCGGTAAGGACAGCGACGACAATGTCGAAATCCGCCGTTTTATGGAGCCCACGAAATTTGATTTTGAGCCGAAACCGCACTGGGAAATCGGCACAAATCTTGGGATACTCGACCCCGAAACCGCGGCAAAGGTTACCGGAGCGCGCTTTCACTTTTATAAAGGCGCCGGCGCCGCGCTGGAACGCGCAATAGTAAACTTTTTCCTTGACACCCACACAAAACACGGGTACACTGAGGTTTTTCCGCCTTTTATGGTTAACCGCGCCTCAATGACCGGGACCGGCCAGCTCCCGAAATTTGAGCAGGACGCGTTTAAGGTGGAGGGCGCCGATTATTTCTTAATCCCGACCGCCGAGGTTCCGGTAACAAACATCCACCGCGACGAAATCCTGGACGGCGCAAAACTGCCGATAAACTACTGCGCCTATTCCGCGTGTTTTCGGGCGGAGGCCGGCAGCGCGGGCAGGGATACCCGCGGGCTGATACGCCAGCACCAGTTCAACAAGGTGGAGCTGGTGAAATTCGCGGACCCCGACGACAGCTACCGGCAGCTTGAAAAGCTGACCAGGGACGCCGAGCGGGTGCTGCAGCTATTGAAACTGCCGTACCGGGTGGTGGCATTGTGCTCCGGGGATTTGGGCTTTTCCAGCGCAAAAACCTACGACATCGAGGTCTGGATGCCGTCGTATAACAAGTATGTCGAGATTTCAAGCTGTTCAAACTTTGAGGATTATCAGGCGCGCCGCGCCGCAATCCGTTTTAAAAAGGATATGAAAGACAAAGCGAGGCTGGTACACACCCTGAACGGCTCAGGGGTCGCGGTGGGGCGTACGGTCGCCGCGATTTTGGAAAACTGCCAGTATGCGGACGGCTCGATAACCGTGCCCGAAGTCCTGCGGCCGTACATGGGGATTGATGAAATCCGCGCCTAGAGAGAAACAGGCGGCGCGGACCCAAAAAAACAAAAATCAGCATTTTGGAAAGGGTATGCGAGGATGTCGGTTGAAACCGTGAAAAAATACCTTGACCGATGGGGCAAGGGTAAGGATGTTTTGGAATTTGACTGCTCAAGCGCGACTGTGGAGCTTGCGGCACAGGCGCTGGGGGTGGAACCCGCGCGGATTGCAAAGACCCTGAGCTTTAAAAAAGGGGACGGCTGTATCCTGCTGGTCGCGGCGGGGGACGTCAAGGTAGACAATTCAAAGTTTAAAGCGGAGTTCGGGTTCAGGCCGTCCATGTTGCCGCCGGACGAGGTCATAAGGCTGACCGGATACGCAGTCGGCGGGGTCTGCCCGTTCGCGCTGCCCGACGGGATTGAGGTTTACGCGGACGTCTCGCTGCAAAGATACGAAACCGTTTTCCCCGCGTGCGGCAGCAACAATTCGGCAATCCGGCTCACCCCGTCCGAATTGAATGAATACGCAGGGATAAAAAAATGGGTGGACGTCTGCAAAAGGATTTAACCATCCGGATAAACGACAATATATTATACTTGGAGTAGATTATGAGCCGGCATGAAATACCGCCTGATTACAGATGGAATATAAAAATATCCTCGTTTGACGTCGGGCAGGACAAGAGATTAAAGCTGTCCGGCCAGCTCAGGCTGCAGCAGGAAGTCGGGGAACTGCATTTCGGCGGCGGCGGGCTGGGGTACGAGGAGCTACGAAAAAACGGGCTGTCATTCGTAATCACCAGAACAAGGAGCATAATCCGCCGCGCCCCGCGGCTGAACGAACAAATCTCGCTTACGACCTGGCACAGGAACTCAAAAGGCGCGCAGTTTTTCCGCTGTTATGTTTTTTCGGACAGCGCGGGCGCGCCCCTAATTCAAAGCGTTTCGTCTTTTGCTTTGGTTGACCCCAAAACCCATAAAATCCTAAGACCCAGAGAGTTTTCGCGTTTTGCGGTTACCGAACAGCCGGACAGGCTGAACGGCTGCCCCGACCCGGAGAAGATAGCGCTGCCGGACAACCTGACAGAAACGGGAGTTCGTGAAATACGCTGGTCGGATATTGACTACAACGGGCATTTGAACAATGCGGTCTACGCGGACATCATCGCGGACGTGATACCCGCTTTTGTCAGGGGCTATGAGATATCGGAGTTTTGCATCGCGTTTGTCAGCGAAGCCTTTGAAGGGGAAAAAATCGCTCTCAGAACCGGGTTTGACCAAACCTCAAAACGGCTGTGGGTGTCCGGCGAACACCGGAGGGGCCGCTGTTTTGAGGCCTGCCTTAAATTCGCCGCCGGCGGAACCTAATTCCACCCGAATGCTTGATTATTTGTATTATATAAAATAAATTATACTAACAGTAAACCTAAAAACCGACAACAAAGCAGGGGCAGGAAGGACGGCCCCTGTTTTTTTATCCGCCGCGCGGAGTTTTCTCAAACGCCGGAGTTATGACCGCGCGGCAAAAGCGGGGCAGGACAAAAATTTTCAGACCGTTGAATATTAGGGCGGGAAAAACAGATAATACATGTAAAATCCTGAAAGGAGTTTAGATAAAAATGGCCCAGCTCAACCAGATGGAACTGCAAAACCTCCGCCAGATTATAGGCTCGCACGAGATGGTGAGCCAGAAGTTTCAGGCATACGCCAAACAGGCAATGGATACGCAGGTGCGGGATTTTTTTGAGCAGTCGGCTCAGGACGCGCAGGAAACCAAGCAACAGCTGATGAACTTTTTAAAGTGAGGGGGATTTTGAATGCTGCAGGACAAGACAATGATAAACGACGCGCTTTCAATGATGAAAAGCAGCCTGACCACCTATGCGACCGCCATCTCGGAATGCGCCAACCCGCAGGTCAGGGCAACTCTCCAGCAAATCAGGGACAATTGCGAGACCACCCAGTACGAGCTGTTCAAATTCGCCGAGGCCAAGGGCTTTTACAAACCGGCGATGATGGCGGCCGACAAGGATATACAGCAGGTCAAAACCGAACTGCAGGGATGATAAATTTCCGCCCGGTCAGTTCGGGCGGATTGCCGCTGACGGGAACCCGGCATTAATTGCCGGATTCCCGTTTTTTGTTTGGGTTTTGCGGGTTGTAACAGACGGCGTTTGCGCCTTTGCCGCAAAAAAAGCCGCGGCCGCCGGGGAGCGGGCGTTTTTTTGCGTAAAAAGGAAAAGCCTGAAAAAATATGGTGCAATCAGCCGGCATATAAGGTATAATGTAAGCTGACGGGCAGGCGTTTTCAGGGATATTCGCCTGTCAGCGGGAATATTAATCAAAGAGAAAACAGTCCGGTTGCGGCCGGTCAAAAACGGTACCCGCCGGAGGGCGGCGGATGTATTTGCGTGGGGAGGGTTTGTTTTGTTTAACCGTCAGTATTTAAAGGCGTCTGCGAAACAGCGTATGTCGGGCAGGATGGGGATTGCGATTGCGGCGGCCGTCATCGCGTTGTTACTCGGCTCCGGCCGGACGGGGACGGTAACTGGTTTTTCGGTGGAGTTTGAAGACGGGCAGGCCTATTTCGGTCCGGGGAAGTTCTTTAATTATCCGCTTGTATCCTTTGCCGTTCTCATTATCGGGGCACTGGCGGCTTTGTACTATATTCTTGTCGGGAATGTGATAACCATCGGCTCAAAGGGCTGGTTTTTGCGGTACTGGCGAGGGGAAAGCCCGCCTGTAAGCGATGTTTTCGCGGGTTTTAGCTCGTATTATTCCTCTTTTGTTACCACGGGGCTGCTTAAGGGTGTTTACGTGTTTTTGTGGTCCCTGCTGTTCATAATACCGGGGATTGTGATGGGCTACGCGTACAGCATGGCCGATTACATCATCTGCGAGTACCCGCATTTGCCCGCGTCCAGGGCGCTGGAGCTCAGCCGGCGGATTACATACGGGTACAAGGCCGAACTGTTTGTGTTTGATTTGAGCTTTTGGGGCTGGTCGCTGGCTGCGGCCGTAACCTGCGGGGTTTTGGGGATAGCCTATGTAAACCCCTATTATTCCACCGCCCATGCCGGGATATATGATACCCTGAAATTCAACGCATTTCAGCGGGGCGCAGTGCGCCCTGAGGATTTCGGAATGATACCGGCTCAATATGGATATTAAACGCCAAACTTAAGGGCTGGGAGTCGGGGGTTGCGTTTCCCTGATTCCCAGCCCTTGCTTTTTGCCGCCGGCCGCTACTGGATGAATATTGACTTTTTCAATATGCTGTTTATTTTCGCTTTCCGCTGCCGTTCCCTGTCGAAAATGTACCGGCAGATTTTCTGCTCGCTTTCCCGCGTAATCTCCTTGATGACGCAGCCGTATTCATTCCCCCAGACTTCGGAATCCATCCTTCTGATTATCTTCACAGTGAATTCCGTGGCGTCCTTGCCGAGCAAGACGTTGATTTTATACCAGCCGTTCATCTCCAGAGCCGCTTTTGAGCCCATTCTGATACCGCCGAGGCTCAAATCCAGAATACAGACGTCAATCGGCCGCTCAAGCCTTATTTCCTCGCGGTTTTTGATTTCATATTCAAGCGATGTGCGGATATTGGTTTTAATCCTGTAAAACTTCCGCTGGTTTGAGTCAATGGTTTTGCTGACCACATAAAGGCTCAGATAGTTTTCCCTGCTGACGTATACGAACGTATTGAAGATTTCGGCTCTGGCGTTGCGGTGGTGGGCAATTATTCTCAGCTTTTCCCCTTCCTGCAGCAAAGGGAGGTTCTTGCCTCTTATCTCTATATAATCGCCGTTATCATTCCACAAATACCCGCTCGCCAGAAGATTGCCCTCATAGTCGCAGATATCTGTTTTATGGAACTTGTTTGAAAAATCCATTTAGTTCCATCCTTTCTGCATTTTTGGAATTGCGAAGGCAAAAAAATATAGCCTTTCCGGTAAGCTTGCCTTGCAAAAAGAAGGAAAACAAAACACTTCAATTAATTAAACAGTCAAAGCTATTATATCATATGTTTGTATAAAAGTCATATGATACTAAATGTAAAAATAATCGTCATTTTTGAAATAAAATTTAGCCTTTTTAATCAACATCGGCGCATATATGTATCTTAACAGACAAAATTGCGGCATCGGCATACTAATTTGGCCTCCCTGCGCATATATTCGTACTAGATTAGGGAGGTGCTGGGGATGAAGCTGTGGGGGAGAATTCTGGCGGCTGCGGCAGGCGCCGCCGTTTTTATTCTTGCGGCGCCCGCGGCCGCGGCTACCGCAAAGGGGAAAATCATAACGGATATTGAATCCGGAGAAACGGCAGAGACCCTGCTTAGCGGCGAGATACCGGGGTGGGCGCAGGGCGGTACGGATCTGCCCGCAGACACAAAAACCCTTGATGTGGGGGGGAAATCGGCGTTGCTGATGGAGCTTTCAAGCGGGCAGGTGCTTTTTGAAAAGAACCCGCATGAAAAGCTGCCGATTGCGTCGGTTACAAAGATTATGACCCTGCTTTTGATAATGGAAGCGGTTGAGGACGGGCGGATTGCGCTGAGCGACAACCTGACATGCTCGCCCTACGCCGCCTCGATGGGCGGCTCGCAAATCTGGCTGGAGCCGGGCGAAATCATGTCGGTCAGCGACCTTGTAAAGGCAATCGCGGTTGTTTCGGCAAACGACGCCTGTGTGATGATGGCCGAGTGTGTCAGCGGCTCGGAGGAGAGCTTTGTCCAGAAAATGAACCAGCGCGCCGCCGCTCTCGGCATGAACAACACCCTGTTCAAAGACTGCACCGGACTTGATGACACCGCGTATTCCACCGCGTACGACATCGCGCTGATGTCGCGCGAGCTGTTAAAGCACAAAAAGATTGTGGAGTACACCACCATCTGGATGGACACCCTGCGCAAGGGGGAATCCCAGCTTGTCAACACCAACCGGCTGGTCAGGTTTTACCCCGGTACCACCGGGCTTAAGACCGGCACCACAAGCAAGGCGGGGCACAGCCTTGCCGCTACCGCCGAGCGGAACGGGATGGGGCTTGCCGCGGTAATCCTCGGCTGCAAAACCTCGGACGAGAGGTTCGGGGGCGCGCGCAAAATGCTGGATTACGGGTTCGCGAATTACGCGGTGTATGCCCCGAAGGTTGAGGAGGGCGCGCTGAAGCCGGTCAGGGTGCTGCGCGGAGTAAAAAACAGCGTGGGCGCGGTGATGGACGATTTGCCCCCGCTGCTCATCAAAAAGGGGCAGGATAAGAGTATCGCGCAGGAGCTGGTGCTCGCGAAGGATTTGGAGGCGCCGGTCTATAAAGGGCAGGTTATCGGTGAGCTGGTGCTGACCATTGAAGGCAGCACCGCCGCGAAATACGACGTTTACGCCGCCGCGGCCGTCCCGCGGCTTGGGATACTGCAGGCGTTCGCGCGAATTTTTGTGGCTTTGATTTCGTAAGAAGGAAAACGCGGCAACCAAAAAAACGGGCGCGGGGAAAGCCCTTTTTGTCGGCCGGGCGTTTTGAAAATCAGTATAAAAAATATTTTTTTAAATTGCCGCCGGGTGGTTGAAAAGGAGGGTGAGATACGGTACAATAAAAGTGCTAAGACCAGAGGGGGAATACTTATGCCTGTCGGCTTGGACGCGCGATATCTTGAAAACTTTATACAGCAGCATGAACTTGACGCCGTGCAGCCGCTGGTTTATGCGGCCCACGAACAGCTCCATGCTCGCACAGGGATGGGCAGCGAATATCTTGGATGGTTGACGCTGCCTTTGAATTATGATAAGGGGGAATTTTCCCGCATTAAGGCCGCGGCCGAAAAGATTAAGCGGGATACCGACGTTTTTGTTGTAATCGGTATCGGCGGCTCGTATCTTGGGGCGCGCGCGGTTATCGAGTTTATAAAATCCCCGCTGTATAATTTAAAACAAAAAGACACTCCGGACATTTATTTTGCCGGCAACAGCTTAAGCCCGTCCGCGCTTTCCGAAATACTTGAGCTTTGCGAAGGGCGCAGGGTTTCAATAAACGTGATTTCAAAATCCGGCACGACCACCGAGCCTGCGATAGCGTTCAGGATTTTCCGCGAGTACCTTGAGCGCACCGTGGGATTGGACGAGGCGAGAAAGCGGATTTACGTAACCACTGACAGGCAGCGCGGCACCTTGAAAAGCCTAGCCGACCGCGAGGGGTACCAGACTTTTGTAATCCCCGACGACGTGGGCGGGCGGTATTCGGTGCTGACCGCGGTGGGGCTGCTGCCGATTGCGGTAGCGGGCTGCGACATAGACGCGCTGATGGGCGGCGCCGCGCTCGCGCAGAAGAGTCTATTGGAGCCGGACGTTGCAAAAAACGACTGCTACCTGTACGCGGCAATCCGGAACATATTGTACCGGAAGGGGCGGTCGGTCGAGCTTCTGGTCAGCTATGAGCCCTCGTTTTTATTGATGGCCGAATGGTGGAAACAGCTGTTCGGCGAAAGCGAGGGCAAGAACGGAAAAGGGATTTTCCCGGCGTCGGCGATTTTTTCGACCGACCTTCACTCACTGGGCCAGTATATACAGAACGGGACAAAAATCCTGTTTGAGACGGTGGTGCTGGTTGACGATACTCAGAAGGATATTACGGTGGGGCGCGACCCGCAGGATATTGACGGGCTGAATTTTCTGTCCGGCAACACCTTAAGCCACGTCAACCGCAAGGCTTTCGAGGGCACGGTGCTGGCGCATACCGACGGCGGGGTGCCGAATGTCGTGCTGAATATGCCTGCCGCGGACGAGCGGAATCTTGGTTACCTGATATATTTCTTTGAAAAGGCGTGCGCGATTTCGGGGTACATGCTCGGCGTCAATCCTTTTGACCAGCCGGGAGTTGAAAGCTATAAGCGCAATATGTTCGCGCTGCTCGGCAAGCCCGGATTTGAAAGCCAGAGGGCCGGGCTTGAAAAAAGGCTTAAGAGGTAACGGTTTTTCACCAAAGACTTTTTTGTCTATCACCGCGGTTTGCGGATATACTAAATTCAGGGGGAGATTAAAATGGTGCAGTTAATCCTCGGAAACAAGGGTTCCGGCAAGACCAAGCGCCTGATTGAGATGTGCAATGAGGCGACCGAAAAATCAAAGGGCCATGTCGTGCTTATTGAGAAGAACAATCAGCTGTCCTACAACATAACTTACCGAACCCGTCTGGTTGCGGCAGACGAGTACGACATTCAGGGCTTTGACGCGTTTTACGGCTTTATTTCCGGCATGTGCGCCGCGAATTATGACATTACCGATATATTTGTTGACTCCACCCTCAAAATAACCGGTTATGATTTTGAAAAACTCGCCGGCTTTATTGAAAAGCTGGACAGCCTTTCCAAAAAAGCGGAGGTCAATATCGTGATGACGGTATCGGCGGACAAATCCAGCGTCCCCGAAACCGTTTCAAAATACGCGCTTGACTGAAAAGGGGCTGCGGCGAAGGGGGTTTCGCCGCAGTTTTAATCCGGAGCGGGCGGTTTTGCCCGCCCCGCAGGGAGTGTTAAAGCTATGGGAAAATGGTACATCGGGAACCTGAACCTAAAAGAAAACAGGCGTGAGAAAAACGGGGTAACTTACTACGTACGCGGGGTGCGGGAAGTCGAGGGCAGGCGCTTTGAACGGTACGCGGTGAAGACCCATTTTGTTGAGCGCGGAGAGGATTATATCGAGCTTGTCCGCCGCTATGTTCTGCCAATCTACCAGCCGGGCGATATTGTCTCGCTCGGCGAAAAGGTGATTTCGATGTGTCAGGACAATACGGTGGAAATCGGCAAGGTAAGGCTGGGGTTCTGGGCGAAATTTTTGTCGAAGTTTGCCACCCGCAACCAGTACGGTATCGGGATGGACGAGCCTTACAAGCTGCAGATCGCAATAAATATGAAAGGGCTGCCGCGGATATTGCTTGCGAGTTTCTGCGGGGCGGTTTGCCGGCTTTTCGGAGTGCGCGGGGTTTTTTACAGGGTTGCCGGCCGGGACGTCGCGGGGATTGACGGTTTTTATAAACGCTCCGCTTTTAATACCTACCACACTTTGGCGGTGCTGACCCCGCGCGACCCGGACGGGGTCTGCGAGAAAATCGAGCGGGAGACCGGAATTATCTGCATGATAGCGGACGCGAGCGATTTGGATATAGAGCTGCTCGGGCGTTCCCCGTCTTTAAGGGATAAAACCGCCGAATTCCTCTGCGAGCTTATCGGGGACAACCCGTCCGGGCAGGACGACGAGCTCACCCCTTTCATAATCATCCGCGACATCGGGGACGCGCCGGCCGAGGACTACAAGCCGGTCGAGTACCTGACCGAGGAGGAATACAACGAATATATGCGGCAGAAAAGTCAGAACGGGCCGCCGCAGGATATAGAGCAAGGCTAGCAGGTCGGCGAGCGGGCTGAAAATTTGCTTGACAAACCATCAGCCGCTTTATATAATATTCAACATGGCGCTAGAGGTGGAGTCATGATTATAGATTTAAAGCAGCTGTTCACAGGCAGGGCGGAAGAGCTTGAGATAGATTGCGCGCTGGATTTTTCAGATTTTGAATACCAGAACAACCGCCCTTTTCTGGAGCCTGTACGGGTGCGCGGCAAAATAACCGCGGGCGCGAATTTCCTGCTACTGGACGCGGCTGCCGATTTTATCCATCACTGCGCCTGCGACCGCTGTCTCGCACAAATCAAAAGGCCCGTGCAGGTGCGGATACTCCATGATTTGGTGTCGTCGCTTACAGAAGGGGACGACAGTCAGGTTTTAATCGAGGGCGACAAGCTTGATTTGGGCGAGCTGGTGCTTGAAGATTTAATACTCAACCTTCCCACAAAAAACCTGTGCCGGGAGGATTGCGCGGGGATTTGCCATGAATGCGGCAAGGATTTGAACAAAGGCGGCTGCGGCTGCCGTGCCGGCAGGGTTGACCCGCGTTTTAAAATCCTTCGGCAGCTTACAGATAATACTGATTAGCGTTAAGGAGGTGCTGACAATGGCGGTACCCAAGAGAAAAACTTCCAGAGCAAGGCGGGACAAAAGGCGCTCCAACTTATGGAAGCTGAGTGCCCCGGCGCTGGTTAAATGCTCACAGTGCGGCGAGTTCAGGCGCACACATCGCGTTTGCGGAAACTGCGGCTATTACAAAGGCAGGCTGGTTGTGAAAAAAGAGGCATAAGCCTTTTTCCGGCCTTTAGAGTTTTGGGGGCAGTTAGAGAGGGAGCAATCCTTCTCTGTTTTTTTTCGCGGCGGAACCTGCGCGGACGGCGCCGGTTTAAAACCGCGATAAATTGCGGCGATAATAATTTTTTACAAAACTTTCCGAATTGTTTTATAATCATATCAATAAAACGCGCCGATTATAAAAAAGGGGGGCTGCAGGATGGGAGTGGCTGTTGCCGGAGTAAGGCAAAAAAGCCCGGCGGCAAGGCTCGGTATCCGGGCGGGGGATATTCTTGACAAGGTCAACGGGCACAGGATTTCAGACGTGCTGGATTACAGGTTTTATACCGCCGATACCGAGGTAACCCTTGAGATTATCCGCGGGAACGACACGATTAATCTGTCAATCCGCAAGGAAACGTACGACGACATCGGCCTTGAGTTTGAGAGCTACCTGATGGACGAGCAGCGCCGGTGCAAAAACAAGTGCGTATTCTGCTTTATCGACCAGCTCCCTAAGGGAATGCGGGAAACCCTGTATTTCAAGGACGACGACAGCCGGCTTTCCTTCCTGTTCGGGAATTATATCACCCTGACCAACATCACCGAGCATGAGATAGAACGGATTATCTCAATGAGGATAAGCCCGGTAAACATTTCGGTGCATACCACAAACCCGTCGCTCAGGTGCGAGATGATGAACAACCGCTTTGCCGGGGAAAGCCTTGCCATAATGCAAAGGTTTGCGGACGCGGGGATACTGATGAACTGCCAGATTGTGCTCTGCCCCGGCATAAACGACGGCGCGGAGCTTGACCGCACCCTGAATGATTTGTCGGGGCTTTGCCCGGCGGTCCAAAGCGTGGCGGTGGTTCCGGTCGGGCTGACAAAGCACCGGCAAGGGCTTACCCCGCTCCGCCCGTTCACAGCGGACGAGGCGGTAAAAGCTGTCCGGCAGGTGGAGGAATTCGGGGAGCGGATGATTAAAACTTTTGGCGCAAGGGTGTTTTACCCCGCCGACGAGTTTTACTTAAAGGCCGGTCTGCCGGTGCCCGACGAAGAGTTTTACGGGGATTTTCCGCAGCTTGAAAACGGGGTCGGGCTGATGGCGCTGTTCAAATCCGAGTTTGACAGGACTCTGAAGGGGTGCCGAAAGCGGCCCAAAGGCAGCCGGATAATCGTCGCGACCGGCGCCGCGGCGGCCCCGTTTATCAGCGGGCTTGTGGATATGGCGCGCAAAAAATACGGGGGACTGAACGCCGAGGTTGTGCCGGTAATCAACCGGTTTTTCGGTGAGACGATTGACGTCGCCGGCCTTGTTACCGGGCGGGATTTGATTGAACAGCTTAAGCCGCGCGCCGGCGGCGGAGTGCTGCTTATACCTTCCGCGATGCTCCGCCATGACGGGGATTTGTTTTTGGACGACATTTCCCCCGGCGACGTCCAGAACGCGCTGGGGCTGAAAGTGGTTGTGGTGCCGGTTGACGGGAGCAGTTTTCTCAATGCTCTTATGAGTTGATTTGCTATGGCGCTGAACGCAGGACAACTTGACACCGACTGGCAAAAATCATATTGTAAAAGTATGAAAGTCGGGTTATACTGTTGATGTTAAGGAACGGGACGGTGATATGGCGTGTCGCTGCCGGTTGTGGCATTGGTCGGGCGCCCGAACGTGGGCAAATCCGCCCTTTTCAATAAACTTGTCGGCAAACGGGTCTCGATAGTCGAGGACACCCCCGGCGTTACGAGGGACAGGATTTTCGCGCAGTGCGAGTGGTGCGGGAACCGCTTCATGCTCGCCGATACCGGCGGGATAGACCCGCACGCGGACGACGTCTTCCTCTCGCAGATGAGGCGTCAGGCCCAGCTTGCGATTGAGCAGGCGGACGTGATTGTTCTGGTGGTGGATTTAAAGACAGGGGCAACCGCAAACGACGTGGACGTCGCCGACATGCTGTTAAAAAGCGGCAAGCCAGTTCTGCTGTGCGTCAACAAGGTGGACAGCGTCGGGCAGTTGCCGCCGGAAGTTTACGAGTTTTACAACCTAGGTCTGGGGGAGCCGATACCGGTATCCGCAATCCACGGGCACGGCACCGGGGATTTGCTGGACACTATCTGCGAGCTGCTGCCCAAAACCGAGGACGGGCAGGATGACCGGCAGGCAATAAAGGTCGCGGTGATAGGCAGGCCGAATGTCGGCAAGTCGTCCTTGATTAACTATATAGCGGGCGAGGAGCGTTCGATTGTTACCGATATAGCCGGTACCACCAGAGACGCGATTGACACCGAAATCAAAAACCGGCACGGAGACTTTGTTTTCATAGACACCGCCGGTATCCGTCGCCGCAGTAAAATCGACAGCCGGGTGGAGTACTACAGCGTGCTGCGCGCCGAGATGGCGGTCGAGCGCGCCGACGTGTGCGTGATTATGATAGACGCGACCGAGGGGTTTACCGAGCAGGACAGCAAGATTGCCGGAATGGCGCATGAAAAAGGCAAGGGTAGCATTATTGCGGTCAACAAATGGGACGCAGTCGAAAAAGACGACAAGACCATGGATAAAATGCGCAAGTCCCTGATGGCCGATTTCTCGTTCATGCCGTATGCGCCGATAATTTTCATTTCGGCAAAGACCGGACAGCGGGTGGACAGGCTGTTCGAGCTGATAAAATATGTTTCGGAGCAGCATTCGATGAGGTTTTCAACCGGGATGCTGAACGATTTATTGGCCGACGCGGTCGCAAGGGTGCAGCCCCCCTCTGACAAAGGCAGGCGGCTGCGCATATTCTATGTTACACAGCCTTCGACCCGCCCTCCGACCTTTGTGTTTTTTGTGAACAGCGCGGAGCTTTTCCATTTTTCGTACCAGAGGTACCTCGAAAACCAGATTCGCGAGGCTTTCGGGCTTGAGGGTACGCCCGTCCGCATTATTGTCCGCGAACGCGGGGGATAGCGGGCGCCGCGCATATAATACGGCGCAGAAATATATAATTGAATAAATCCTTCTGCATATTGAAAGGAAGAAATCGGATGGTTGAACAGCTGCTAAACTTTTTATACCACTGCTGGCCGTCGCTGGCCCTTGCCTGCCTGCTTGCGTATCTTTTGGGCAGCGTGAATTCCGCGATAATCGTAACCAGAATCATTTCGGGCCGCGACATACGCGATTTCGGCAGCGGCAACGCCGGCGCCACCAATGTGCTGCGCTCGCAGGGGGTGGTCCCGGCGCTGATAACCACGGCGGGCGACGTCGGAAAAAGTATCGGCTCGGTTTACCTCGGCGGATGGCTGGTGGAAGCGATGAACCCCGGCTTTTCGGGCGGGGAGCTGGAGCTGGCCATCATTGGCAAGTACGCGGCGGGGCTGTGCTGCATACTTGGGCATCTGTTCCCGATTTATTTTAAGTTCCGCGGCGGCAAGGGCGTCCTTGCCACCTTCGGGATGATTTTAATCCTTGATTACCGGATAGCCCTTATCTGCCTTGGGGTGTTTATTATAGTAGTGGCGATTTTCAGAATGGTCTCCCTCGGCTCGATTTGCGCGGCACTGGCGCTGCCGGCGCTTACCGGGCTGTTCAGCGCGTATGTGGACTGCAGGCCGCCGACAAACACCCTTTCGAGCGTGATACTTTCCACCCTGATTGCCGCCACAGTCATACTCAAGCATATTCCGAACATCAGGCGGATAATCAACGGCACCGAGAGCAAGCTCGGTAAAAAGAAAGAGGAATAAAACAGCTTACAAGCGGAAAGGAGCGGGGTTTATGGGCAACAGGCGGAAGATTGCGGTGCTTGGAACCGGGGGCTGGGGCACCGCCCTTGCGATTATGGCCTCGAACTACGGCAACGAGGTCGCCCTCTGGTCGCCGTTTAAGGAGGAAGTCTCCGGCATACAGAGGTTTGGAGAAAACAAAAAGCTGCTGCCCGGCGTCCCGGTTCCGCCTGAGATTGAGCTCACCACCGACATCTCCTGCGCCGCGGGCGCGGATTTGACTATTCTGGCGGTACCGTCGTTTGCGGTAAGGGACACCGCCGCGCTGCTTAAACCGGTAATCAATGACGGCGCGCTGATTGCAAATGCCAGCAAGGGGCTTGAAAAAGGCACCCACTGCCGTCTTTCGCAGGTAATCTCCGAGGCGCTGCCGATGGCGCGGGTGGCGGTGCTGTCCGGCCCGTCCCATGCCGAGGAGGTCGCGAGGGGGGTACCGACCTCGATAATCAGCGCCTGCGAGGATGTTGAGGCCGCCGAACAGGTTCAGGATATCATGATGAACCCGAAGTTCAGGATTTATGTGAATACCGACGTAATCGGCGTGGAGCTCGGCGGCGCGCTCAAAAACGTGATAGCCCTTGCCGCGGGGATATGCGACGGGCTGGAAGTGGGGGACAACACAAAAGCCGCGCTGATTACCCGCGGGCTTGCCGAAATTGCAAGGCTCGGAATAAGAATGGGCGCGAGGGCCGAGACATTCGCCGGCCTGTCGGGGCTTGGGGATTTGATTGTTACATGCGGCAGCCTTCACTCGCGCAACCGCCGCGCGGGTATTCTGATAGGGCAGGGCCGCACCCCCGAAGAAGCCGTTAATATTGTCGGCACCGTGGAGGGGTACCACGCGGCTTTGGCGGGCTATGAGCTTTCGCAGGCCGTCGGGGTGGAAATGCCGATTACCGAGCAGTGCTGGCGGATATGCTATCAGGGACAGCCGGCGTACGGCGCAATCCGCGCGTTGATGGAACGTCCCCCCCGTCATGAGACCGAACAGCCGTGGCAGGACTGTTCATGCGGGGGCGAGACTCCGCAGGACGGATGAAAAAATCGAAAGCATGGGGGCGGCGGAATGCCGCCTTGTTCATTTTTGCCGCGCCCAAAAGCTGTGGTAAAATTAAGATGTGAATTTTTTGTGAATGTTTACAGCATTGACATAAATAGAAGGTTGTAACTATGGCTATAATGTTATATAATTAGTTTTCGGAATACGGTTTGGAGGGTTATGGCCATTGAGGCTTGTATATCTCGACAATGCCGCCACCACACAGGTTTGCAGGGCGGCGGCGGACAAAGCGCTTGAGATGATGACCGTAAATTACGGCAACCCCTCCTCTTTGCACAGGATGGGGGCGTCGGCCGAACAGGCGATGGAAACGGCGCGCAAACAGGTGTCAAAGCTGCTGGGCTGCAGCCCCGAAACGCTCTTTTTCACTTCGGGCGGCACCGAATCCAATAACCTCGCGGTTTTCGGCGCCGCATTGGCAAAACAGCGCGCGGGCAGGCATATCGTTACCACCGCGGTCGAGCATTCGTCGGTGCTGGAATCGGTGAACGAGCTTGAGCGGCAGGGGTGCGAGGTTACAAGGCTTGTGCCCGACAAAAACGGGGTAATTGAGCCCGAACATGTGGCGGAAGCCTGCCGCAGCGATACGGTGCTGGTCAGCATAATGTATGTCAACAACGAAATCGGAATCCATTTCCCGATTGACAGGATTGTATCCAGCGTAAGGCGGGTCGCGTCCGGTACTTTAATCCATTGCGACGCGGTTCAGGCGGCGGGCAAAATGCCGCTGTCCGCCGAACGGATTGACATAGACCTGATGTCGGCAAGCGCTCACAAGCTCCACGGGCCCAAAGGCTGCGGGGCGCTGTATATCAAAAAGGGCACGCGGATTTTGCCGCGCGTTTTCGGCGGAGGGCATGAGCGCGGAATCCGCGCCGGGACCGAGCCGGTGCCGCTTGTCTCCGCGTTCGGTGTTGCGGCGGAGGAGCTGCCCCCGGTCGAGGAGCAGAACAGACTGTACCACAGCCTGCGTCAGCGGCTGCACGAAGGGGTGGAACGCCTGCGCGGGGTGGTATGGATATCGCCGAAAGCCGCGGTGCCGTATATTGTGAATATCGCGGCGCCGGGGATTAAAAGCGAGACCATGCTCCATTTTCTCGCGCAGCACGACGTGTATGTGTCGAGCGGTTCCGCCTGCTCGAAGGGGAAAAAAAGCCATGTGCTCACCGCGCTGGGTCTGCCGGACAGTCTGGTGGATTCCGCGCTGCGCGTCAGCTTTTCGCATACAAACACGGTTGAAGACATAGACAGGTTTCTTGAAGTTCTGGAACAGGGGCTGAAGGTTCTGGTACGACGTTAACACTGAAAGGCAGGGAGTGCGATGTCAGCCGATAAGGATATGGATAAAAGAGAGATATTGAACGTCCGTCTGACCCACCTTGAGGGGGAAACTCCGGACACCATCAGGGTGGTGGGGCAGGCGCGCGAGATTTTGGAAAGATACAGCCGGCCGGATATGCCCGGCGATGTTTCGGCTGAAGGTGAAAACACCAATTCTGCCGGAGCCGTTGCCGAAGAAAACAGCGGAAATCCATCCGCTACTTTGCCGAAATTCATGATTGAAGAGGCCGTGCCGCTTCAAAAGCCGCCTTTCCGCATTGAGGGCAGTTCGCCCGCAAAGCAAAGGCGGGGCGGCGGAAACAAACGCATTATCGACAGGGCGGCGGACGCGCTGAGCGGGATAATCCCGAAGCGTGGCGACCCACCGCTTGAGATACTGCGCAAATGCATATTCAACATTGCGCTGATAACCCTGATTGTCTCGCTCGCCTATATCGTCAACGAGATGATTATTATCCCGCTTAAAAACCAGCAGGGATACAACAGCCTGGCCGAGCTGTACGACCCCGACAACCCCGCGCCGCCGCCGGCGGATTTTCCGCCGGAGCGGTACCCTGACGGGATTTTGCCGGCGTTTAAGGCCCTGTATGCCCAGAACGACCAAATCCGCGGGTGGCTGCAGTACAAAGACGCGAACAAAAAATGGCTGAACATCAACTATCCGGTGATGTATTCGGGCGACAACGAGTTTTATCTTTACCGCGATTTCCAGAAAGCCCGCAACAAAAACGGGGCGCTGTTTTTTGACGAGCGCAACAACCTCGAAACCCCGAACGATACAAACCGGGTACTTATTATCTACGGGCACAACATGGCAAGCGGGCAGATGTTGTCCCCGCTGAACAAGCTTCTGAACAACCTGAGTTACATGCGCTCGGCGCCTGTCATCAACCTTGACACCCTGTTTGAGCGCAGGCAGTACAAGGTGTTCGCGGTAATGCTGCTGAGCACCCGCGAAGAGGATGGGCCGTATTTTGACTATATTCGGACGTCTTTCGCAAGCGACGATGACTTCATGGATTTTGTCGCCAACATCAGGGCAAGGTCGGTCTATGACTTCAACAGCGTGGACATAAACCCCGACGACCAGCTGCTGGTGCTCTCGACCTGCACCGCCACAAGCAACGCTAAATTCAAGGACGGCCGCTGCGTCGTGGTGGCGCGCAGGGTGCGTAACGGCGAAACGGTGGCGGTCCGCCCGTCCGACATTGTCAAGAATGAGGACGTGATTATGCCGTACGCGTGGTATGTGAACCAGAAAAAGACACCCCACAGGTATTATACCGACAGCGACTACACAATTCCGGGGGCTACCTATACGACAAGAAGACCGACCTACTTCCCGACAACCCCGACAACTTACAGGCCGACCACCTCAGACGGAACAAGGCCGGGC
>Ga0208564_1000086_pt1 | contig 86105 bp, 68 predicted proteins | sample AD_UKC073_MetaG_FD_184439 | JGI IMG/M metagenome (GOLD analysis project Ga0208564, IMG submission 184439) | Active sludge microbial communities of municipal wastewater-treating anaerobic digesters from USA - AD_UKC073_MetaG (SPAdes) (version 2) | ecosystem: Engineered > Bioreactor > Anaerobic >... | reverse complement strand
CTTCGTATCCCCAAAATTCCTCCCCTTCCCAGTAAAACTTCACTTTCTTCCTTCCATCAAAATCAAGAATCGGGTGCTCCTTTATCCTCATTTCACAAGATTCCAAAGACCTATGCCTCCTTTCAAACTAAACAAAAATCTACGTAACTCTTAATGACTATTTGTTACATTCGCCGTAGTTCAAAGATTCCCTGTAAACTTTGTGACAAAATGCACACACCTACATTACTATTAATCACTATTTAAGCTAACAGACATTGGTACAAGATAGGACCAAATGGCGACACAAAAATTATTGTGATATTCCTACAATACACGGGTAGAGGAAAATGAACGGCCTCCTGAACAGGCTGAACACCTGCGTAGAAGGCCGTTGTGATCTAAAAATCAAATTCTAAAACTGCGTTCAAAGAGTTGTATGCTCCGTTCTGGATATAATCTCATCTTGAAGAGCTTTGGTTAGGTCGCAGAAGTAATCGCTGTATCCTGCAACGCGTACTATAAGGTCCCGGTAATTCTCAGGATTCCTTTGAGCATCCCGCAAAGTCTCAGCGCTAACTACATTGAACTGGATATGGTGACCCCCTAACCGGAAATATGCTCGGATCAGATGGGCTAAGTTGTCTATTCCCGTCTGACCTTCTAACAATTTCGGTGTGAACTTCTGGTTCAGCAGGGTTCCGCCAGTCTTTACATGGTCCATCTTACTGCAAGACTTAACAACCGCAGTAGGTCCGCGCCTATCTGCTCCCTGAACCGGAGAAATTCCCTCTGAAAGGGGCTGACCTGCAAGCCTACCATCTGGAGTAGCCCCGGTTACAGAGCCGAAGTACACATGGCATGTAGTAGGAAGCATATTGATTCGGTAGGTTGCTCCTGTTGGGCTAGGCCGCCCATCAACTCCCTCAAAAAACATGTTAAACACTTGTACCATGATTTGATCTGCTTCGTCATCATCATTGCCGTACTTGGGAGTATGATTCAAAAACCTCTGCCGCAAAATCTCATACCCCTCAAAATTGCGTTCCAGCGCTTCAAGAAGGGTATCCATAGAAATAGACTTGTCATCAAAAACATGCTTTTTTATTGATGTCAAGCTATCAGTTATTGATCCGATCCCAACTCCCTGTATATACCTTGAATTATACCTGGCCCCACCTGCGTTATAGTCTTTGCCATTTTCTATACAATCGCTTACGATGATAGATAAAAATGGACACGGCATGTATTTTGCGTAAAGGTTCTCAATTACGTTGTTTCCCCTTATCTTGACATCCAGAAAATAGTTCATCTGTTTTCTGTAGGCGTCCATAAGTTCTTCAAACGATTTGAAGTTTCTAGGATCTCCAGTTTCTATCCCCAATTTCTTTCCGGTTCTAGGATCTATGCCGTTATTTAAAGTTATCTCAAGTATCTTTGGAAGATTAAAGTAACCAGTTAAAATATACGCCTCTTTACCAAAGCAACCTGTCTCCACACAGCCGCTAGTGCCACCGCTCCTAGCGTCCTCTACAGACTTACCTTGTCTCAGCATCTCCTGAACCACAACATCAGCATTGAAAATGGAAGGTTGCCCCCATCCCTGCCTTACGATTTCCAAAGCACGTTTGAGGAACTTATCGGGGCTCTTTTGACTAAGTTGAATATTGGTACTCGGCTGCAAAAGCCGCATTTCGTCGATGACGTCAAGAATAAGGTAGGTGACTTCGTTAACTCCGTCATAACCTTCTGGAGTTAGTCCTCCATTGTTGATATTGGCAAAATCTGTGTATGTGGCGCTTTCCTGAAGGGTTATACCTACCTTGGGAGGTGCAGGCTGGTTGTTGAACTTGATCCAGAAACACTCCAAAACCTCTTTGGCATCTTCCCTCGTCAAGGTTCCATCCTCGATTCCCTTCTTGTAAAACGGGTAAAGATGCTGGTCTAACCTGCCAGGATTAAAAGAATCCCAGGTGTTAAGCTCGGTTATGACTCCAATATGGACAAACCAATACATTTGCAAAGCTTCGTGAAAAGTTCTAGGAGCGTTCGCCGGAACCCAACTGCAAATTTCAGCTATCTTCAGGAGTTCTTCTTTGCGATGAGGATCGGTTTCTTTCTCAGCAAGCTCGAGAGCCTTTTCTGCATGTCTTTGCCCATACGTGATCAAAGCATCGCAGCAGATGCTCATGGCTGTAAGCTCATCTTTCTTATCAGAAGCGTAAGGATCATTGAAAAAATCTAGGTTTTCTAGGGCGTTCTCTATGTCCTTCTTAAAATCTAAAAACCCCTTTTGGTATATCTTTCCATCGGCAACTGTGTGACCAGGTGCTCGCTGTTCCATGAACTCAGTGAAAATCCCGGCCTCGTAACAATCTTTCCATTCATCACTCATCTCCTGGAAGATTTTGTGCCGTATGGCTCGTTCTTGCCAGAAAGGTATAATTTCCTTCTCTTGAATTTCCTTTGCGTTATCATCTACTCTGAAGAAAATCTTCTCTCTGCTGTCTATTACTTCGAAATCCTCAAGAGTGTGACAACACAACTCTGGAAATGTGGGAGTAGCCTTGGGACGCGGCCCCCTTTCGCCCACTATGAGCTCATCTTCACCGATAAATATCTCTTTTTCTTCCATTAACTTCTTAAATGTTAGCGCCCGGAGTATAGGCACGGGTACCTTGCCCTCATGCTCTTTGTACGCCTGTGTAACCAAATGCGCTCTTTCAATGGACAAGCTCGGAACTGAATCAATGCTTGCGCTCCTTAATCTTGCAACTCTATCTCTCATAGGCTATCCTCCTATTCTCACTTTCAACCCAAAACCTTCAAGACTCTCTTTTATGTTTAGCATTCTCTCCTCTGTAGGTTCAGGAGTAGTTGACAATTCATAAATCCTTCCTAACCTGTCGTACTTGTCCGCACCTATACTGTGGTACGGGAGAAGATCTGCTCTTTTGACGGTGGTCGTAGACAGATACTTACCTAGGTCGTCAACGCTTTTGTCGTCGTCGTTTACACCTGGAATAATAGGAATTCTGGCTACAATATCCGCGTGCGCTTCAGATAAGCGAATTAAGTTCTCCAACACCAACTTATTGGACGCACCTGTGTATTTAACATGCTGTGCCTCATCTATCATCTTTACATCGTAAAGGAACATATCTGTAACTAGGGCTATGCGTTCAAGCACTTCCCAGGAAGCGCAACCTGATGTGTCTACCGCAACGTGAATTCCTTCTTCTTTGCACTTTGTGCACAACTCGTACAAAAAGTTAGGTTGCATGAGCGGCTCTCCACCTGAAAAAGTGACGCCTCCTCCAGATTGATCATAGAAGATACGATCTTTTACGACCTCCTCCATTACCCAACTAGATGAAACGATCTTGCCTGCAATTTCTCTGGCGCCCGTAGGACAAACTTCTGTACATGCGCCACTCACAATACATTTTGCCCTATCTGTGATCGCTCGAGCATGAGGCTTTGCTACACCTAGGTTATCCGCGGCAACTCCTGTTGATCCCTTATCATTTGCCTCCCTGATTGATACGGCGCCCGTAGGACAAACGTCTACGCAGCTACCGCATCCCAAACATCTCGACCCATATGTCACCAGTTCTTTACCCTGAACTTGGCCTTCTGGATTGTGACACCACTTACATCGCAACGGACACCCTTTCATAAATACTGTAGTCCTTATACCGGGACCATCGTGTACAGAAAATTTTTGGATGTTAAATATGATTCCTTGTTCCATTTAATCCCTCGCCGTCCAATTTCCTAGATTAAGCCGCTTGTCTGATTCATCTTTTTTACTGTCTGTCAGTATGTTGTCTGACATCTATCATGGCACGTTAGCACTTAAAAAGCAAGGTTCTTTCGTTCAGTTTCCTTATCAGTTTGCTTCATCACTTAAGGACTTCAGGGTTTACCGGCGTTAAGGGTATTCCCGATAGCAAATATTCTTGTATGTTTCCCGCAGCTAAGAGGGCCATTTCAGTTCTAGTCTTTACAGTAGCGCTTCCAATATGAGGCAATAAAACTACGTTATCTAGCTCCAACAAGGGGCTATCACTAGGAATTGGCTCTTGGCTATACACATCCAGCCCTGCACCCCATATCCTCTTTTCGCGTAGGGCCTTTACCAAGGCTTCTTCATCTACAATCTCTCCCCTAGCTGTGTTGATTAAAACGCTAGTAGGCTTCATTTGGCTAAGTTCATGTTCCCCTATTAACCCTCGTGTTTCTTCAGATAAGGGTAAATGTATGCTAACAAAGTCGGACTCTTGAAGGAGATGTGAAAGACTTACATACTCTGCGCCAAGTTCTTCTTCTGCACTCAAGTTTCGACTGCGAGAATAATACAAGATCCGCATATTGAAACCCTTGGCCCGTCTGGCAACCGCAGTTCCTATCTGGCCCATCCCAAGTATTCCTATTGTCCTACCCCACACCTCAAGCCCAGTAAGAAGCATGGGTGCCCATGTTTTCCACAGATTGGCCTTAAGATAATCTTGGGCCTCTGGGATACGTCGTGCAGTAGCTAGCAAAAGTCCAAACGCAAGGTCAGCCGTGGCATCTGTAAGTACCCCGGGTGTATTTGTGACTAGAATGCCCCTTTTAGTACAAGCAGAAACATCGATGTTGTCGTAACCAACCGCCATGTTTGCTACAATCCTTAGTTTGGGCGCATGCATCAGCAAATCCGTGTCTATCTTATCTGTTAGCATCGAAAGCAGACCGTGAGCATCCTTTACTTCCCCTAAGAGGACGTCTCTAGGTACACAGGAATCCTCGTGTGGCCACATGGAAACGTTGAAGCAAGATTCTAGTAGGGAAACAGCAACATCAGGAATCTTGCGGGTAATGTATACCTTCATTTCACACCTCGTCTTAGTTGAAATTCTTCCTAGCTGCATGGGATATGCAGACTTCTCACCAAGTTACCCTTGCGCATCTCGTCTTATATTCTCTGAAAGTAGTTTCTAAGAATATGTTAACACACCATATAAGGCAGTGACGCCATAGAATAGTAACCATAAGTTCAACCTAGGTTTTGCCCATAGGGCATTCGCCAAAACATATCTGAAAGAGAAAATGAACTAAAGACGCTACCTAAATAAGGTTATACGGCGAATGTATTGCGATCTTCTTGGTAGCATGTTGCTAAAAAAGGAACTCTAAGGTAAAATTACTTCGTGAAGGTGTCAAATATTATTAGGGAGGGGATAGAAGTGGCAGAGAAAACCAGAGAACTAGTAGGAGAACGTGTTGATGACCTAATTGAATTATTGAACAAAGCCTATGCTGACGAATTAATAGCCTACTTTTACTACAAGACTGCTGCTATGTTAGTCAAAGGTATCCACGCTAACACAATAGCAGATCAACTAATTGAAATTGCAAATGAAGAACTAGAACACTCTGAAGAATTGGCCGAGCGTATTATTCAGCTCGGAGGGGAACCTCTAGATGATTGGGACGCTATAACAAAGAATGCAAATTATCCAAAAATAAATATACCTGAAGACAGAGGGGACTATGTGGCGCTACTGAAAAGCGTTCACGAAGCTGAAAAAGGAGCAATAGACGTTTACGCACAACTCATAAAGTTCCTACAGACTGAAGTCAAAGATCCAAATACATTCCATGTGGTCCGCCATATAATCGGCGAAGAGATGCATCACGAAGAGGAAATCGAAACGCTATTAGGGTATTAATCGCCTGTAGCATGCAAAAAGCAGGGGCACTGCCCCTGCTTTTTCCTTGTAGCTTACTTGTAGACTTAATCGAGCCGTGTTAAAATGTTCATGCTGTTGCCGGGGTGATGGAATTGGCAGTCATGCGCGACTCAAAATCGCGTGGGGTAGCCCCCCGTGCGGGTTCGACTCCCGCCCCCGGCACCATTTTTTGCCTCGAAAAACGTCTAAGCATAGAGGAGCAAAACTTTTAGCCTAGTAGCCATGTGGAGCAACAGAATGGCTCCATCATCATAACTGCTCAAAAATGCCAGAATTCACTGCAATGGAAAGTAACTGATAGTAGCGCACCTGTCCGATCACAGGTCTATGTAGATATATCGCTCAATAAAGCGTTGAATCCCGTTTCTAATAGGCTTTCTTGTCGGCGGAATCAGAAGCAAAATGCCTAGCACGTCTGTTAGAAATCCAGGAATTATTAGCAGAACTGCGCCTGCAAAAATCAAAACTCCATCGATTATCTGGATCTTGGGTAGACGTCCCTTGCCCAGCTCTGCCTTTATTTCTTCAATCAAACCCTTACCAAATAACGCAAGAAGTACCCCACCCAAGATCGCTGTAAATATTACAATAAGCAGGGTCCACCAAGTTCCTATCCGCCTACCCACCTCAATCATAATTGCCAATTCGGCAACGGGAATAGCCATGATCAAAAGAACAGCAACGACCGTCCATAAAATGTACAACCGTACCCCCCCTGTTCAGGCAACATAGGTATGGTGAACTCCTGTTTCAAACGCCCTAGAAACCCAGGACCTATCTCACTTACTATCTAAGGCCATCAAAGCCTTAATAACCACATAGATGACTCCGATAGTAGCAAAAATGGTCGCCATAGAAATGCCTGTGATTCTCAAAGTTTCCTTCAACACGTCCATACGCAAAACCTCCTAAACTCTCGTATTCCAGTCGTGACTCACCCCATAGTCGTTTGCGCTCCGGAAGCACGAGAACCGTCCCCATGCTTCATTTCACAAGCGACAGTATTAGGGCGCCTGCGATTACTGATGCGATTTGCCCTGCTACGTTTGCCCCAACAGCCTGCATCAAGATGAAGTTGCCAGGATCTTCTTCCTGTGCCATTTTGTGCACAGTCCTTGCCGACATCGGGAACGCGGATATCCCGCAAGCTCCGATCATAGGGTTGATTTTGTTTTTGAGAAAAAGGTTCAGGATTTTAGCAAAAATCACTCCGCCTGCAGTGTCTAAAACGAAAGCTACAAGACCCATTCCTATTATCAATAAGGTGCTGGGTGTAAGAAACTCTGACGCGATCATGGTAGATCCAATGGTAATTCCCAAGAGCAAAGTTACAAGATTGCTAAGTTCATTTTGGGCTGACTTGGAAAGTCTGTCGACAACACCCGCTTCCCTAAGGAGATTTCCAAACATCAAAGAGCCGATCAAAGCCAAGCTCACTGGGGCGATGAACCCGGCAATTAACGTGATTATGATAGGAAACAAAATTTTAACGGTTTGGGATACACGCTTAGTATCAGCCACACCCATTCTGATTCTGCGCTCGTCTGGAGTAGTAAGAGCCTTTATTACTGGCGGTTGTATTATCGGCACAAGAGCCATATACGAGTAAGCTGCCACAGTGATAGGTCCTAATAAGTGTGGAGCAAATTTGGTGGCAACATAAATCGACGTAGGCCCGTCTGCAGCACCTATTATACCTATAGAAGCAGTTTCCTTCAGAGTAAATCCGGCTAGTCCAGCCAATGCCATAGTCAAAAATATGCCGAGCTGGGCGGCTGCCCCGAAGAAAAGCATTTCAGGCTGCTGTAACAAAGGTTCGAAATCAATCATAGCTCCTACCCCAATGAAAATGAGTATGGGGAAAAGCTCAGTCATAATCCCTGCTTCGTACAGAATGGTGAGGAAACCATCAGGCCCTACCGCAGACGAACCAGGTATGTTCGATATAATCGCGCCAAACCCTATGGGCAGAAGTAAGACAGGCTCATATTCCTTGGCAATCGCAAGGTAAATGAGAACGAGACCAACTCCTACCATCACAGCCTGTTGCCAGGTCATGGCAAGAAGTCCGTAAAGCAAACTGTCCACGCAAATCCCTCCCTGATTGTCGCTGAGATAAAGAAAAAACCTTTATCCCAAATCAATGGGATAAAGGTCTCACTTTTAAGGCCTGCCGGGCTGTCGCCGTGCTGACGGCAGGTGCCACTCGCCTAACCTACACAAAATCCAGACGAGAAGTTACTCCCCCTCATCTCCGGATTATAATATAACATAATATGAGTGTAGGCATGAAGAAAATCATATCTCGATAATGAATACCGTAGAAGATAGTACCGATAATAATCCCTCTACTTTACTGTAACAATGCCAGCATAAACTAGGCCTCTAGTTCCATCTACTGTGACTATATCGCCGTCTTTCAAAAGTGTCACAGCGTCAGCTGCGCCGACTACAGCAGGTATACCAAATTCCAATGCGAAGATAGCTCCGTCAGAAGTAAGTCCTCCCTGTTCAATGATGAGCGCACATGTTTTTTCCAGCGCCGGGATAAATGACACGTCCAAATGCGGTACAACCAATACGCAGCCTGCCTGCACCTTCTGAACTGCTTCTTCACCGGAAGTCGCTACCACCACTTCCCCGCAGGCAGAAGTTTGCCCAATCCCAGAACCTTTCAACAAAACATCGCCTACAGTTCGGACCTCCATAACATTAGTAGTGCCCGAAACACCCATGGGTATTCCCTTAGTGAGCACACATAGATCCCCATTGGAAATCCACCCACTTCTCCGCAAAACATCTATGGCCATATCCGAAACGTCCTCATACTCACCCCACAGACTTTCGCCATCAGATTGGACTGAGCGAGCAAGGCTAGGCCCCAAGGAAGTTTCTACTCCCCATACACATGTAAGCCAGCCACAGGTGGCGTCGTGGGGACTGACCGCAAATATTGGGATCGGGGGACGAAACCTAGACACCATTCTGGCTGTGTACCCTGATTCCGTAGGAGTGATTATGGCAGAAGCGCATAAATCTATTGCCGAAGACACTGCAGATCGACTCACAGATTCTGTCACATTAGTCGAAGATTCGCTTATCCTAGAGAAAAACACCTGGGGGTCCAGGTTTTCGTCGGCTCTAACTGCGATCTTGGCCATGAATTCTACGGCCTCAACCGGATACTTGCCGTACGCAGTTTCCCCTGATAGCATAACCGCATCAGTACCGTCAAAAATTGCGTTGGCCACATCTGAGGCTTCTGCCCGTGTAGGCCTGGGGTTTTCTATCATCGATTCAAGCATCTGCGTCGCCGTAATCACTGGCTTTCCAATCTTGTTGCACTCTTTTATCATCTTTTTCTGCAAAATCGGAATATCTTCAGGAGGATACTCTACCCCAAGATCGCCTCTGGCAACCATGAGACCATCTGCACTCCTAAGTATTTCATTTAAAGCTGAAACACCTTGAACCGACTCAATTTTAGCTATAATCCTGGCTGTGGATCCTGCTTCTTCAAGAACACGTCGCACATCAGTAACATCGTCAGAGGACCGAATAAAAGAGGCAGCAACAAAATCAATTCCGTATTGGGTAGCAAAAACAATGTCCTCTCGGTCACTATCACTCAATGCAGGAAGTCCCTCTATTTTTGCTCCTGGAATGTAAACCTTTTTCCTGTCAGATAAAAAACCGTTGTTGAGAACTTTAGTAGTTATCTGGTCATCTGAAACTTCAACGACTTCTAACTCAATATTGCCGTCGTCAAGCAAGATCACTGATGAGGGGCTTACAATTTGTGAAATCTGATCAAAAGAAACGCTGCATATTTCAGGGGTCCCAGTTATATCTTCGATTGTCAGGACGAAAAGGCTTCCTTCTTTCAAGAATGCCTTTCCGCCCTCAAACCTCCCAAGACGTATCTCGGGACCCCTAGTATCAAGCATTATTCCTACTCTTTTACCAAGCCGATTAGAAGCAGATTTCACTCTCTGAATGTTGATACCATGTTCTTCACGAGTACCATGAGAAAGGTTAAACCTCGCTACATCCATGCCGGCGCATATCATTTCCACTAGGGCCCTTTCGTCGTTACACGAAGGACCAATGGTACATACTATCTTTGTTCTACGCCTGGCCATGTCACCTTCACCTAGTCAATCCTAAGAACTGTTATAAGACCTAAACTATGTATATTCGCCTACTTCCGCTTAAATCTACCTCCGGCAAACCTCGGCTTCTACATCATGCTCTACTCGTTCCAATATCTTGCATGATAATAGAATGAGCTTCCCTAGCTTCAAGACGAGGTACAAGAACCTCAACGTAACTAGCTGATTTGCTGTCCCCCGAAGTGTAAGTCCTGAGCATTACTAGGAGCCCTTCTTTTGCCAACCTGCTTTTCATCATCTCCGCCTCTTCCCAACCCGACGCGACGTAAACTACTGTCCACACATGCAGGCCCGCTCGTCCTCAAACATAAAAGGACGATCAATGAGGGCTTCCCTCCCTTCCATGCTACTTTTGGTCTACGCTAAATTCTTCTAACTGTTCCCAAAAGTCGTCAGTTCGGAACAATCACTAACCAATATTCGCCGCACATCTTCTTGTTCCTCTATATTGCCTTTTAATATAACCACTTTATCTTTTTCAACAAACTCACGAGCACTTCGCCAAAGCCTGGGAAACAATACTGCTTCAATACTATCGTACTCGTCTTCTATTGTAACGAAGGCCATTTCCTCCCCTGACTTTGTTATCACCTTCTTTAATTCGGAAACCCTTCCTCCTACACAAACTTCGGTTCCGTCAGGTACCTCCCCAATATCTATTATAGGAGTCGCGTGCTTACTCAGAACCTCTTTGTACTTATCAAGAGGGTGGCCAGAGAAGTACATGCCGAGCAATTCCCGTTCCCAAGCCAGACGTACCTCAAGTGGAACTTCCTTTTCTTGCGGCCGTTCTTCGGTACAAGACAAACCGGGTACAACAACTCCATCATCAGGTCCTCCAAATAAAGAAGGTTGATAGATCGCAGAGATGCCTGGATGTGGCAAAGTTGATTCTAAAAAGCCTTCGTCCATAGACTCGGTCTCTGAAAAAAGAGACATCTGAAGTTCTGGTTGGGTTGCCCTTTGTTTCAAAGCAGCTTCTACTTTACATAAATTGCCATAGCGCGTTCCTATACTATCAAAGGCGCCGCACTGTATGAGGCTCTCGAGGACTTTTTTCGTCAACCCCTTCCCTATACGCGACACAAACGACTCTACAGATGAATACGGCCCCCGAAGTTCCCGTTCCCTCACAATTTCTTCAGCCAAAGAGTCCCCTACGTTCTTTATCCCTCCAAGTCCATACCGTATATCCCCGCCTTCAACGGAGAACTCGACCATACTGTGGTTAACGCAGGGCCCCCTTATGCCTATGCCCAAACGTTTGGCCTCTTCCAAATACAATCCTACTTTGCTTTGCACACCTTTTACTGACGAAAGAAGAGCGGCCATGAACTGGGCCGGATAATTCGCTTTTAGATAGGCGGTTCTGTACGCTATCAATCCATATGGGGCTGCGTGGTTTTTGTTGAAGCCATAGTTGGCAAATTTGAGAATAAGATCCCATATGCCCTGCGCATCTCTGTGGGTTAGCCCTTTATTCATAGCACCGTTCATAAACTTGTCTTCCATTTCTAACAATAATCTTCTATCTTTTTTCCCCACAGCTCGGCGTAAAATATCGGCCTCACCGAGCGTAAGTCCTGCTATTTGGTTAGCGATTTTCAAGATCTGTTCCTGATAAACTAGCACGCCGTAGGTATCTTTCAAAACTGGCTCTAGAGCAGGATGGGGATAACGAGGTGCACCACGCCTACCTTGGATGTACTGGGGAATTTGCTCCATAGGTCCTGGTCTGCATAGAGCCACAGCATCTACAATATCGCTAAATTCACTAGGTTGCATCTCCTTTAAAAAATCTCTAACCCAGGTAGATTCCAGCTGAAAAACGCCTAAAGTTTCCCCTTTCGCAAGCAGCTCGTAAGTAGCCGGATCATCAAGGGGTATCTCTTCAATATCCAGAACGTGCTCTGCATTCCCTTCTTGGGCCAAACTTTGGTTAACAAGGTTTACCGCTTTCTGAATTACGGTCAGGGTTCTAAGACCCAAAAAATCCATTTTCAAAATCCCCAGCTTTTCCAGGTCATCCATGGGGTACTGGGTAATAACCAATCCATCCTGGCTCCTAGCTAGGGGAGTATATTCCCACAAGGGGTCTTTACCTATGACTACTCCAGCCGCATGGACCGATGAATGCCTAGGCATACCTTCTAATTTCTCAGCGATCTCAATCAACTCTCGAATCTCTTCTCGCTCCATAGCCTTTCTAATATCTGGAACTGTATCAATAGATCTGGAAATAGTTATGCCAGGTTGTTGCGGTATCATTTTGGCGATCTTATCTACTTCTCCGTAGGGCAAGTTTAAAGCGCGGCCCACATCTCTTATAGCCGCTCGTGCCGCCATCGTACCAAAAGTAATTATCTGCGCTACCCTATCACTACCGTATTTTTCCCTGACGTATGCGATTACCTCATCTCTGCGGTCATCTTGAAAATCAATATCTATATCTGGCATGCTTATTCGTTCCGGGTTGAGAAATCTTTCAAACACCAAGTCATGTTCTAACGGGTCTATCCCGGTAATCCCAAGAGCATATGCAACCAAGCTGCCAGCCGCAGAACCCCGCCCAGGGCCCACTGCAATCCCTTGCTTTTTCGCGTACTCCACAAAATCCGCCACTATTAAGAAGTAAGAGGAGTAGCCCATACTTTTTATGACGCTGAGCTCGTACTCCAACCTTTCTTGTCTAGTCTCATCAATAACACCGCCTGACTTTCTCTTCAATCCTTCCGTGGCCAGCTCAGACAGTAGAACGAATGAGTCTTGCCCATCAGGCAAGGGATACTCAGGCAAGTGAATTGACGAAAAGTCTAACTGCACATTACACCGATCCGCTATGAGTCCAGTATTAGATATGGCTTCCGGTAAGTCTGCAAATTCCAGAGCCATCTCTTCAGGAGATTTAAAATAGAATTCATCGCTTGGGAAACGAAGTCTTGAAGGGTCGTCGATGTTGGTGCCAGTCTGAATCGCTAGTAAAATCTCATGATATCTAGCATCCTTTCGCGTCAAATAGTGACAATCATTGGTAGCAACCAACGGAACGCCGTATCTCTCAGATAAAGCGACAAGCTCCTTGTTTATTTCTTCTTGCCCTTCAACACCGTTTCTCTGTATCTCAATAAAAACGTTATCTTTGCCGAAGATATCTAGATATCTGCACAGGCTTTTCCCAGCTTCATCCTTTAACCCTCGTGCCAACCACGAAGGAATTTCACCAGCAATACATCCGGTCAGGGCTATTAGGCCTCTAGAGTACCTGGACAGTGTTTCAAGGTCTACCCTTGGCCTGTAGTAAAAACCTTCCAAAAACCCAATGGACACGATTTTCATCAGATTCTTGTACCCTTCATTTGTCTCGGCCAAAAGAACTAGGTGGTATGGATCGTCCTTTACACCTTGGTTTTTTGTGTGTCTAGATCCACGGGCCACGTAAACTTCGCATCCGACAATAGGGCGTAAGCCTACCTCGCGGCAAGCATTATAGAAACTTAAAACCCCATACATGCTGCCGTGATCTGTTATGGCGACAGAATCCATCCCCATTCTTCGTGCCAAGGAACACATTTCTTTGATCCTGCAAGCCCCGTCCAGCAAACTGTATTCAGTATGCACATGCAGATGACTAAACTTACCCATTATTCGCCTCCAATACATGCGAATTGCAGCTTTGGCACATATCCTTTAATATGCAAACGTTGCATTTCGGCTTCCTTGCTGTACACACCCTTCGGCCATGTTCTATGAGCATCAAATGCAACTTCATCTTAATATCCTCTGGAACTACACCTTCAAGCATGCTTTGTGCAGAAGAGGCAGACTCCGTTTCTCCTACCAAACCCAGTCGCTTGACCACTCTTAAAACGTGGGTATCTACAGGAAACGCAGGTTTCCCCAACCCAAACGCAAGCACGCAAGCGGCTGTCTTAGGACCTACCCCTGGAAGGGAAGTCAAGTACTCGAAACAACGTTCTTTTGGCCAATCATACAACGGGTCAAGCGTAATCGCCCCAAAGTCCTCTTTTATTTTACTGAGCGCCGCCTTAATCTGTTTCGCCTTTTGCCTATACAATCCTGCACAGGAAAGAGCCCCTTCTATAATTTCAGTATCTGCACCCAAGAGATACTCCCAATCTGGAAATTCGGTTTTTAACTGCAAAAAGGCACGAGAACTCAGTGTATCGTTTGTGGCTTGCGAAATCATGGTCGCCACTAAAGTATCTACAGGATTGTTCTGGACAGGTTCAAGTAAAGAAGATCTCGCTCCCTGGTACATTTTTTCAAGTTTTTCAAATACCAAAATTACAGCATTTTCTTCGACCACGCAGTTAACTCTCCAATCTATTTCAAACCCTCTGTCCAAAAAAACTACACACCCAAAATTGGACATACTAATTCAGACTGTTCACAATATTCTTGAATGCCCGTCCCCGTTCTTCAAAGTTGGCAAACATATCATAGCTTGCGCATGCTGGTGAAAGAACAACCGAACTGCCGGGTAGAGCAATGCTCTTAGCCAACAATACTGCCTCTTCCAAATCTTTAGCCTGCAAAATTTCGACATCTTTTGCTTTGGAAGATCCTTCTCTTGCTAAAGCTCGGTGTAAGGCTCCTTCTATCCTTTCAGAACATGCGCCTAACAAAACTACTTTTGCACCTATTTCCACAATTTTATCAGCTAGCATATTGAAAGACAGTCCCTTATCATAGCCTCCCAGGATAACTACGAGGGGACTATTAATAGTCTCTAGAAGGGCAATGGTCCTATCGGGTGAAGTAGCAATAGAATCATTGTAGAACTTCACTCCATCAACCTCGCGCACATATTCTATTCTGTGTTCCAAACCGCGAAACGATCTGATAGCAGTTCTCATTCCTTCAGGGCTCGCACCAAGGCTAGAAGACACAAGAATGGCTCCAAGGGCGTTAGAGATGTTGTGCAGCCCAGGAATCCAAAGATCGCCCCTTTGGGCAATGCAAACCCTGTCTCCTGTCTCGGAAACATATATTAGATCATCTACATCCAAAAAAGCCCACTTGTGCTGAGACTGTCCATTTACTGTGTTAGGCGGGGTAACAGAAAAAAAGCCAACCCTCCCTGGGCATTCACTCGCCAAAACTCTTACTAGATCTTCATCGTAATTCAAAAACGTCCAATCATCTTCATCCTGAAATCTAAAAATCTTTTTCTTAGAGTCTGCATACTCTGCAAAGCTTTCATGCACATCGAGATGGTTGGGACGGATGTTGAGGAGCAAAGAAACATTCGGGCTAACATCACACAACTGGAGCTGAAAACTAGATAACTCTAATATTACTAGGGAATCTTCCGATATGTCGTCTACCTCCTCGATCAATACTGACCCAATATTTCCTCCCAAAAGAACTGGCTTTCCTAATCGGCTCTCTTTTAGCATGGAAGCTGCCAACATCGCCGTAGTAGTCTTTCCCGAACTCCCTGTAATTCCTGCTACGGTAGCTTTGCACCTGTGCAGAAATAAAGCAATTTCAGTGGAAATGAACGCTCCCTTCTCCTTAGCCTCTATGATTTGGGGCTGATTTTTCTTCATGCCTGGGGTCAGGAAAATGTTAGGAAATTGCGGGAGAGGATCCAAATATCCCTGGCCTAGACTCCACTGCACATTCAATTGCGAGAACTCGTCATAGACAGCACCAAGTTCCTCCTCGGTTTTTTTGTCAAAGCACGTAATAGACGCTCCTTCTTTTAGGAGATAGCGACATAAAGCTTGGTTAGATACACCCATACCTACTATGGCAACTTTTTCGTCCTTAAAAGATTTCATGTTTTTCCATCCACATCCATCTGATAATATCTGTTCTAATAAGGTAAAGGGCCTAGCGCAGGCTCAGGCCCTTTCTATCGAGAATTATGTCTATGCCAATGTCTCCAAAACTTGGGCTAATCGGTTCAATCCCTCTTCGATCTTCTCCATAGACGTAGCATAGGAGAACCTCAAATTACCGGAAGTGCCAAAAGCGCTACCTGGGACTACTGCGATCCTTGCATCCTCTAGCAATATTTCTGCAAGGACATCATCATTAGTAACCCGTTTGCCTGAAAGAGTCTTGCCGATAATTTCACTAACATCAGGGTACACATAGAACGCCCCCGGCGGCGTTAAACACTGGAATCCGGGCATTTCGTTGAGCCTCGACACCATATAGTCCCTACGCTTCTTGAATTCAATCCGCATGGCGTAAAGAGGCTCTTGTGGCCCTGTAAGCGCCTCCAAGGCCGCTTTCTGAGAGATAGATGTAGCATTAGAAGTTGAATGGCTCTGCAAATTACTCATAGCCTTTATAACATCCTCTGGACCTGCCGCGTAACCAATCCTCCAGCCTGTCATAGCGTACGCTTTCGACACGCCGTTTACAGTTATTGTAATATCCTTTACCTCGGGTCCAATTGAGGCAAAAGAAACATGTTCTCCTTCGTACACCAGTTTCTCATAGATCTCATCAGAAATTACTGCAATGTTGTGTTTTACGCAAACCTCAGCGATGGCCTCTAGTTCTTCCTTAGTGTATATAGCGCCAGTAGGGTTTGACGGGGTGTTAAGTATGAGCAACGATGTTTTGGGTGTGACGTGTCTTTCAATATCTTCGGCGGTAACTTTAAATCCTTTATCAATGGTTGTCGACAATATTACAGGCCTGCCTCCTGCTAGGTTGACCATCTCAGGATAGCTTACCCAATAAGGAGCAGGAATAAGAACTTCGTCTCCTTCATCACACAAAACCTGTACTGCATTATAGATGGAATGTTTGGCACCGCACGAAACCAGAATCTGAGACGGCTTATATTCAAGGTCATTGTCTTCTTTGAACTTTGCACAGATTGCCTCTTTGAGTTCAGGAATTCCCGACGCAGGTGTGTATTTGGTAAACCCTGCATCGATCGCTACTATCGCAGCCTCTTTGATATGGTCTGGAGTGTCAAAATCAGGTTCCCCTACTCCGAAACTGATAACATCAACTCCCTCGCTGATCAGGGCTTTAGTCTTAGCATCTAGAGCCAAGGTCGGCGAAGCGCCGATAGACTTGGCGCGAGCTGAAAGTTTCATAATCTTACACCTCCTACATTTTCACTTAAGTGTATAATACAACGCTCATGCTATTATTTCTATGTTCACTGCTGTAACACCTCCATGAGCGGTTCAAATAAAGTTAGCAAAATTCTCAGTTTCCCAAACACACCCTCATAGCTGAAACGAGTATAATAAAGATGAGTTTTAAAGATGCCATCTATACCCCCAGATACTGCGGTCAGGAAGGAAGGCAAACCATATGAAGAAAAGAAATGGTGGTTTCCTGCGCGTAGCAGTAGTAGTGCTCAATTTGGGACTGTCCCTTGTAGGCGCTTCCTTGGTAGGAATGTACTTAGGGTCGTTTGTTGACGCCAAAACTTCAAGTCGTATATATACGCCAATAGGTCTATTAGTAGGTTTGGCGTTGGGGTTACACAGATCATGGTATATCCTGAAAGATGTAACTGAAAATAAAAAGTAGTCTGGCATTACCCGATCACTATCACCTTAATGCCAGACCGATCCTTTTTACTACCTAACACAAAACCTTAAAACCTCAGCGTTTTATGAAGAGCCTCCATGTTCAGCGCTGGGATTGAATTCTGCAACTCCTGCGCTTCGGCTGGAAACCCCTTCAGCATCGTCACCATTTTCAGCAGCGATAACATCAGTAAACTGCTTCTCGTAAAGGGATTTATACATCCCACCCAAGGCAACAAGTTCGTCATGATTGCCAACTTCCTTAACTTTACCACTCTCTATAACGTAAATCCTATCTGCATTACGCACTGTAGAAAGCCTATGTGCTATAACCACAGAAGTTCTGCCCTCAAAAAGTTTTACCAACGCCTTTTGAATTAGATATTCTGTATACGCATCAACTGACGAAGTCGCTTCATCTAGGATTAGGATCCTGGGATCAGCTAGGATCGCACGAGCGAACGACAGAAGCTGTCTCTGGCCTACAGATAGCCGTGAACCTCTCTCACGCACTTCAGTATCATATCCATCTGGAAGGTTGATAATGAAATCGTGGGCTCCAACGATTTTCGCCGCTTCTTCCACTTCTTCATCTGTAGCATCCAAGCGTCCGTACCTAATATTTTCCCGTATAGTACCGGAAAAAATGAAGGTGTCCTGCAATACTATACCCATATTCCTTCGCAAAGATTCTATGGTTACGTCTCTTACATCTATATCGTCTATGAGAACACGCCCCTCTTGCACATCGTAAAATCGGCATATAAGGTTTATGATCGAGCTCTTGCCTGCACCTGTAGGACCCACAAGAGCGATTGTCTCTTTGGGCAGAGCTTCCAGGCTAACTCCGTGAAGGACCGGATGATCAGGATCGTATCCAAAAACTACATCCTCGAGCTTGACATGACCTTCTATATCCTTCAGCTCTATAGCGCCTTCCTTATCTTTCACGTTTGGCTCAGTCTCAAGCACTTCAAATATCCTTTCTGCTGAAACTCCTGCCTGCAATACTACGTTGTACATATCCACCAGGTTCCTTATGGGCCAGAAAAACCTGGTCATGTAGTTCAGGAACGCAGATATGGTCCCAATTGTGATCGCAGGGTCACCCCAAGACATTTGAAGCCCTCCGTAGTAAACGATCAGAGCAGAACCAAGGGCCGCTATCATGTCTACGATAGGATTGAACATAGCGCGTAATTTTTCCGCTTCCATTTGAGCTTCAAAACTTCTGTAGGTAGTTTCAACAAACCGTTCCGCATTTACATCTTCACGGGAAAAAGCTTGCACAATTCTCATTCCCGAGATAGATTCCTGCAGATTTGCGCTTATATCCGCTGCCCTACGCCTTACCTTGTGGTAAGCCCGAGTCATTCTAGTCCTAAGTGTCCACACAACTATGAATAGAATCGGTACGATAGTAAGGGCAATCAAAGCCAGCTTTGTATTCATCCGAAGCATTATAACTACTATAGCCACCAAACTAACCAGGTCGCTTACAAGCCCCAGTATACCCGAGGTCATAAGATCGTTTATGGCTTCAACGTCACTAGTAACTCTAGACATTATTCTTCCGGCCTGTATCCTATCGTAAAAATCCAATCCTAAATCCTGAAGGTGTGAGAACAATCTATACCTCATTGAAAACAGCATGTTTTGCCCAACCCATGCCATCATGTAGTGCTGGGCAACGCGCAAAAGTTCTATCACAGCTATTACAAGAAGGTAAGTTAGGGCTGTCTTAGTAACCTGTTCTATGCTTCCGGCAGGTATATCTACGTCAAGGATTCTTCTTATGAGCAGCGGGCCAAATGTACCCATAATAGCAACTGCTATGGTCATAACCAAAGCCAAGGCCAAGTGCCATTTAAACGGGACTATAAATTCTACAAGTTTGGGTATATGGCTAAAATCCACTTGTTTTAGGTCTATATCATCAGTATCTAATCCGCCATGATGTCCCATTAATTGCCACCCCCTTGGTTAAAAACAGATTCAATTTCGTCGTCACCAAGAAAATTGATCTCTTGAGGCCTAAACTGCAAGTTGTAAATGGCAGTATATATTCCACCTAACTCCAATAGTTCCTCATGGGTTCCTTCTTCCACTATAGTACCGTTGTCCAAAACTACGATCCTATCGGCGTCTCTTACAGTCGACAACCTTTGCGCGATGATAAACGCCGTTCTATCCTTAAGCAATCGAGAAAAAGCCTGCTGAATCTGCATCTCAGTTTCCACGTCTACGCTCGATGTCGACTCGTCTAATAGAAGTATCCTAGCATCCATAAGGAGAGCCCTTGCAATAGCCACCCGCTGTTTTTGACCTCCAGACAGTCCGACGCCTCTCTCGCCTATTATAGTGTCGTAACCGTCAGGTAGGCTCATTATGAAATCATGGATATGAGCAGCTTTTGCCGCCTCTATTATCTCTTCATCTGTGGCCTCTGGCTTACCGTAAGCTATATTGTCTCGTATAGAAGCGGAAAACAAGAACGTTTCCTGAGTAACTATTCCAATCTGCCTCCTGAGACTCTCCAAAGTAACATCCCGAATGTCTATTCCATCTATCAGTATTCTCCCCTCAGTTGGATCATAAAACCGCGGTATAAGCATGATCAGGGTGCTCTTCCCTGACCCTGTGCCTCCAAGAATGGCGACAGTTTCGCCAGGGGCAACATCCAGATTAATGTTTTTAAGAACCATATTTACCCCGTCATATGCAAAGCTCACGTTGTCGAAAGTTACTCTTCCTTCTATCTTACCTATAGGCTTAGCTCCCGGCTTGTCCCTAACATCAGCTTCTGTATCCAAAATTTCGAATATTCTTTCGCCTGACGCAATCGTCCTTTGGACCATGCTTACAATCCAACCCAAGCTGCGTATGGGCCCTAGCAACTGTCCCAGTAGCATGTTAAAAGAAATCAGAGTCCCAAGACTAAGCTCAAAAGATATAACCTGGCGCCCTCCATACCACAAGATGAGAGCTAATGACGTCTCTGTGAGCAATCTCATTAGCGACCAGTTAATAGCCGAAAGCCTTTCCGCCCTTATGCTACGCTGTAACAGTTCCATATTATCCCTTTCGAACTTTTCAAGTTCGTATTCCTTCCGCGCAAAAGCTTTTACCACTCTTTGACCTGCTATGTTCTCTTGTATCCTAGTGTTTACCACTGCCACCTGCTCTTGAATCTGTGCGAACATAGGACGCACTTTTGTAGAATATATTTTCACCCTCCAAAGAAGCAAAGGAACGGTAACCATGGATATAAGCGTAAGTTTCCAGTTGAGAGAAAGCATGAGGATCAAAGTAGCTGAAAAAGAAACTACAGTTGATACGATCTGAACTATTCCATTGGATAAAAACCTCTGCACAGCATTTACGTCTGAAGTAACCCGTGACATAAGCTGACCTGTTTGGGCTTGATCGTAGAAACTGTAAGAGAGCTGTTGCAGATGCCTGTAAAGCGTGTTTCTTATATCAAAAACTACTTTTTGCCCAGCGTAAGCCATGTTGAATCGCTGTAGATATTGAATTATTCCCTTCACTGCCGCCATACCAAATATGGCAAGACCTGCGTAGAGTAAAAGGTCATACTTTTCGGCAGCCAAAACTCCATCAACAACCCATCCTATGACCATGGGCTGTAACAAATTCAATCCTGATATTGCCAAAAGGAAGACGAGCGCAAGCGCATATCTTTTCCAGTAGGGAGCTACAAATTTTAGCAATCTGCGAAGTACGCTCATATAAATAAACCACCCTCTTTTCTGACGCGTACCGCAACCACGAATAATCTCTGCGGTACTAATAATCCAATATGATACAATCTCGTTACACGAAATAATATTATCACATTAAATCACAATAGATTCAACTCTTTCCCTCTGGAGCAATGCCTAATTCTTCATATCTTTTGAGAAACCGAGACAATATATCCATATTAATCCGAACGATTTCTGCCCATGCAGCAAGAAGGTCATAACCGTCTGGAGTCATAGAGTACACCCGTCGTGCTGGTCCAGTACCTGAAGTATCCCATTCAGACGCGATCATTCCTCGTTTTTCTAGTTTGCGCAAGTATCTGTATACTGTACCCGGATCTTGATTATCTGAAAACCCAAAATCTTGCAAACGGGCGATAAGTTCGTAACCATAGGAATCCTCCTCGCTCAACAGCAATAACAAACAAGCTTCCAAAAACCCTTCTGGCTTAACAACACCTTCGGACGCTTTGTCATGATGCCATTGGTGGCGATCTTCCCTGTTATGCTCCCTGCATTCGCCGTCTGTTGGCTTTTCTTGTTCGAAAAAACTCATTCTATCCCTCCTTCTATCGTATTATAGAACCAAAAACACCTATATGCAACATACATATATCTATACGACATTCATATGCTAAATTCCTTCTTTTATTTAAGTCAAAATAGCAAAAAACAAACAAGGCCCATTCGTGTTAGAATACTTACGCAAGGAGGTATATAAGCTGAAATCGGAGCTCCCAGCATCTAATTATTTAAATGACCAAGAGCCATTCCTAGGCCAGATCTTCGGTGCAGACGGTATTTTGGCATCCTTAATACCCAATTTTGAAAAAAGGCCTCAACAAATAGAAATGGCGCACCTAGTTTTTCGCTCCATTAACGACGGGGAGCATCTCATAGTAGAAGCAGGGACTGGGGTAGGCAAATCTCTGGCTTATTTGGTACCAGCTGTTTACTGGTGTTTGACTACAAAGAACCGGATTGTAGTATCCACCCACACAGTAAATCTTCAGCAGCAGCTGGTTAATAAAGATATCCCTTTGGCTGCACAGGTTTTCCATGACAGCATAGGATCGTTGAACTACGCTTTATTCAAGGGACGCAGTCACTACTTGTGCTTAAGAAAATGGAACAGGGTTTACGAAGAAACTCTAGGAAGACTTCAACTGGTCAAACCAACCGCCGATGAACTGATCTTAGAAAATATTCTAGACCTCATAAACGCAGGCACCTGGGATGGTGACCGAGACAACCTGCCTTTTAACGTAAGTGACAACATCTGGAGTAGTTTGTGCTCAGAAAGCAATAAATGTATGTCGCTAAAGTGTCCGTTCCGAGATAGTTGTTTCTATATAAAACAAAGAAAACGTTTGGAAGAATGTCACCTGATCGTGGTGAACCACGCTCTATTCGCTGCCCATTTAAAGGTTTTTTCCGATACCTCTGGTAAGACTTCTTTGCTTCCAGGGTTTGACGTAGCAGTTTTTGATGAAGCCCACCATTTGGAAGAAGTTTTTAGGGATAGTCTTACTTTCGAACTCGGCTATAATCATCTCAAACATTTGGCCGACGATACATTGAGGATGCTATCCCGTCAACCTTTTCTGAGATTAGTGCCTCAAGAAACCCGATCTCGCGTAGAATCTACTCTTCAAGAATGTTTGAATGCTTTAGAGAATAATCTGGCGTCCTTAGATCCTCATGTGCTCTATTTGGCTCTGGAAAACTCAGGAGAAACCAGACGATATGCTAGCGCCAAATCCAACAGGGATAAATGTAGACTAACTCAACGTAACTTGGTGGATCAAAGACTCTTAAAATCCTTGAGGAACCTGTCTGACCTGATCGGTGAGTGGACTGATTTCGATTTATCTGATGAGGAGAGATTCGATGCCAGCGCTCTTGCTAGACGGTATTCTGAAATCGCTCAAACAATAAAAACTATTAACTCTTTGGAAGGTGACGGTTATTCGTTCGTCTACTGGTCAGAAATGGAACAAAGAGGCAGACAGAGAAATGTAACCTTGAAAGGCGCCCCTTTGGAGGTTGCCTCTTATCTTGAAGAGACTTTATGGTCTTCGTTGCATTCTGCAACGCTTACTTCAGCTACTTTATCAACAAACAATTCTTTTGAGTACGTTAAGAATCTGCTGGGCATAGAAGGGAATGAAGCAATAGTAGGATCGCCCTTCGATTTCCGTAATCAAGCGTGCCTGTGTGTACCTCAAGACATTCGCGGCACAGATCCGAACAAAGCAATCTTTGAAGAGTACATAGCCGAAACCATTCTAGATATTGTAGACCTAGTGCAAGGACGTACTTTCGTTCTGTTCACATCCAAAAAATCTCTCCAGAAAGTAAGCAACTTAACACGAGATAGGATAGAAGAAAAAGGTTACCCTGTCTTGGTGCAAAACCAAATGCCAAGGGATGCGTTGCTTTCGGAGTTCAAAAAACTGGGAAATGCAGTGCTAATGGGTCTAGACTCGTTTTGGGAAGGTGTAGACGTACCTGGTGAGGCCCTTTCCTGCGTTGTAATCACCAGACTTCCGTTCCCTGTTCCAGATCATCCTATTATGCAGGCTAGAGAAGAACTATGGAGAGAACAAGGGCTTAACCCATTCATTCATTATTCTTTGCCTGTAGCCACTCTAAAACTTAAGCAAGGCTTTGGACGGTTGATACGGTCTAAGACAGATAAAGGTGCAGTCGTAATACTAGACGGAAGAATATTGACCAAAAACTACGGGAAGTCTATTTTGAAAAGCCTCCCGCCAGCAACGCTTATTACTAACCTTGAAGACATAACAAAATTCATAACGTACCAATAGAAAGGGTGCCCAGCCTGACCTGAAAGCACCCTGTTTATTCGCCGTACCACCCGAAATTCTTTCTATCTATACACAGCTGACGCAGCCTGTAATCCTACGCCAGGGTTAATCTTTGCCCCAACAGATGTAAGAACATCCTCAAGAGCTGCCAGAAACGTAACGACATTACCTTTCGTTGAGTTGGTTCCCATCAAGCCTATGCGCCAAACCCTACCCTTAAATTCCCCTAAAGCCGCCCCGATCTCTATGTCATACTCTTTTAGAAGCCTACTGCGTACCAAAACATCATCTGCATCTTCAGGCAGATATACAGTGGTGAGGCTGGGCAGACGATAATCAGGTTCGACCACAAGTTTCATTCCCATGGCTTCCAACCCAGTTATCAAGGCCTGCTGATTTAGCTGGTGTCTAGCCCACCTAGATTCCAACCCTTCTTCCTTTATGATCCGCAAAGCCTCGTTGAGAGCGTATATCATATTTACTGGTGCTGTGTGGTGGTAAAATCGTTCGCTTCCCCAGTAACGTGAAATCATGGCCAAGTCCAGGTACCAGCTTTGGCATTTAGTCTCTCTATTCTTTATAAAATCCAACGCCCTAGGTCCAACCGTTACGGGTGCAAGCCCTGGAGGGCAGCTGAGGCACTTCTGAGTACCTGAGTACACGAAATCCAATTCTAGTTCATCTACAGGCACCTTTACACCACCTAGCGATGTCACCGCGTCAACAACAATTCGCATACCATTTTCATGGGCCATAGAAGCAATATCTTCGAGAGGCTGTAGGACACCTGTCGAAGTTTCTGCGTGCACTATTCCTATAATCTTAGCATCTGGGTTTTCTTTTATGGCTTTCCTCACGTCCTCAGGATCGACTATGCTCCCCCAAGGCCCGTCCACTCGCACAACTACAGCTCCTGATCTTTCAGCTACGTCAACCATACGCTCGCCAAAAACCCCTGCCACGCATATGATGGCTTTGTCCCCAGGTTCTATAGAATTTACAATAGCAGTTTCCATTCCAGCTGAACCAGTGCCTGAAATCGGTATTGTAAGTTGGTTTGCAGTTTGAAAAACATAACGTAAAAGATCAGTAGTTTCATCCATGATTTTAACAAAATCCGGATCAAGGTGACCAATAGTTGGCTCAGAAAGCGCCCTCAACACCCTAGGATCTGCGTTACTTGGGCCCGGTCCTAACAACAGTTTCGATTTGGGATTCCGCAGGTTCATCTCGTTCGTCTCTCCTTTTGCTTGTTATGACTTCAAACAAGATTCAGTTCTTCCAATGCGACTTTTATCTCCTCTTTTTCCCTTTCTCCCAGAGGCAGTATAGGCCTTCTAGGCAATCCTCCAAAATAGCCTATCATATCCAAAGCTGCCTTCAACCCTGCAACCCCGTATTTAGCAGTTACAAGATTATTGAGTCTAAGTATGCTCTTTTGAATGGCTCGCGCCTTGTCAAACTGACCTGTCCTTACAAAGTCATAAATGTTCACACACAAATCAGGTGCCACATTGGCCAACGCAAGGGTCCCTCCTGATGCTCCCATTACCAAACTTGGCATTAGAAAACTCGCTGAGCCAGCGAATACTGCAAAATCTTGAGGGACATCCCTCAAGATCTCCGATATCTGAACTATGTTTGGGCTGGAGTCTTTTATCCCTTTAATGTTGGGATGATGACATAATCTCTTAACCAGTGACGGAGTCATGTTCAAGCCTGTATTAGCTGGCATATTGTAAAGCAGAATGGGAATCGGCGAAGCATCGGCCACATCTTTGTAATACTGCTCCAAGGCCGCGTCGGTCATGTTGGCTTTGAAGTAATGGGGTGAAATGATGAGCGCCGCGTCAGCCCCAACATCTGCAGCCTTTTTTGTCACCCTTATAGTCGCTCTAGTGCTTTCACACCCTGTACCTGCAATTACCAGCTTATCCTTTGGAAAATGCTTACGTGCGTAAGCCCACAACTCCACCTTTTCTTCTTCATCAACGTTAGGTTGTTCGCCGTTTGAACCAAGAACCACTATTCCTGAAAGCCCTGTGTTTCCCCATTTGGCCAGATTTTCTCCTAATTTGTCGTAAGCGATCTCCTCGTCTATAAACGGCGTAGGGATCGGAGCAAATATACCTTGAAACATTGAGGTCCCTCCTTAGCATTCACTATATCCGCACGCAAGACATTTGAGACATCCTTCTACGTGGATCAAGTTCCACGTACCACATTCAGGGCACAAGCCGAATTTCTTGCTAGGAACAAGGGGTAGTTCATCTTGATACGGCCTGACCTCGTAAACCTCATCTTCTTCTTTTTCTTGTAAATGGTTAATGTACTCGTCTATAAACTGTCCAATTGCATCGGGAACCGAGCGAACCCTATTAGGTCCAAATCCGATACTCCTTGAACCTCCTATACCCATAAGTTGGTCAGCGATTTCTTGAGGATCTATACCTGATCTCAGCGCAATAGAAACCATCCTTGCAATGGCTTCTGTAAATGCGGCCACATCACTACCTGCTTTTCCTATCTGGGCAAAAAGCTCGACTGGATGACCATCCAAAGTGTTTAATGTGAGAAACAGCTTGCCCAAAGGTGTTTCTTTAGCAGTTGTGAACCCTTCCAAGGTGCTAGGCCTTTCAATAGGCCTAATCCTACCCCAAATCCCATTTACCCCAGCTTTCCTGCCTTCCATTTCCCCTCTTTTTCGGTCACCACGAGCATCGGACGTGCCTGCCCCTGCACCAACAGTTAGCACTTGCTCCTGCCTGCTTCCGTCTCTATATACTGTAACGCCCTTGCATCCTAGTTCGTACGCTAGGAGAAACACTGTCTTGACATCTTCTTGAGTAGCGTCTCGTTTGAAGTTTACCGTTTTGGAGACTGCATTATGGGTGAACATCTGAAATGCTGCCTGCATTCGGACATGCCACTCTGGACTTATTTCATGAGATGTCACAAATACCTTGCGGACCTCTTCCGGAACTTGGCCGACGTCTTCTAGACTCCCTCGCCTAGCAATCTCCTCCATGAGGTCCTCAGAGTAAAACCCTAGCGTCTTAGCCACGTATTCGAAGCTGGGCGTTACCTCCACCAACATTTTGTCGTCTAAAACGCGTCTAGTAAAGGCTATGCTGAAAAGGGGTTCTATTCCCGACGAAGCCCCAGCTATTATGCTTATAGTGCCAGTTGGAGCAATAGTGGTAGTAGTAGCGTTTCTGAGCTTGATACCTTTCTCAGGGTAGATGCTCTTTTCGTAATTGGGGAAAACTCCCCTCAACTCTGCAAGCTCCTCGGAAGCTTTTAAGGACTGCTCTTCGATAAATTGCATTACTTCCTTAGCTAATTCTATAGCCTCTTCCGAATTATATGGAATTCCAAGATAAATGAGCACATCAGCCCAACCCATGACGCCTAAACCTATCTTCCTATTGCCATGAGCCATACGTTCGATTTCTTCCAAGGGGTATTTATTCGCATCAATTAGATTATCGAGAAAATGAACGCCCGTTCTCACAGCCTGGGCTATGCCTTCCCAATCAATTAAAGATTTCGGATCAACGCCCTGGCGATCTTCCAACTCCCAAACAGACTGCACAAAACAGCCTAAGTTGATAGAACCCAAACAGCACGCCTCATACGGAAGCAAGGGTTGTTCACCACATGGATTGGTGCTTTCGATTTCGCCAAGCTCGGGGGTAGGGTTATCCCTGTTCAAACGATCCAAGAAAACAATTCCCGGCTCGCCGTTACGCCAAGCCTGCTCAACTATTTTGTCAAATACCTCTCTTGCATCAAGCCTACCTACGACCTCGCCATTCCTAGGGTTTACAAGTTCGTACTCCCTACCCTCTTTAACCGCTTCCATAAATTCTTCGGTAATCCCCACGGATATGTTGAAGTTGGTGAGTTCTTTAGGATCAGTTTTGCACGTTATAAACTCCAAAATGTCAGGATGATCCACTCTCAAGATCCCCATATTAGCCCCGCGTCGCACCCCACCTTGTTTCACAGCTTCTGTAGCGGCGTTGAAAACCTTCATGAAAGACACAGGGCCCGATGCTACACCCCCGGTAGATCGTACGACGTCATTTTTAGGACGGAGTCGGGAAAAACTAAATCCAGTTCCGCCTCCAGATTGATGAATTAAAGCCGCATGTTTCAATGAGTCAAATATGCTAACCATAGAATCCTCTACAGGTAAAACAAAACATGCAGATAGCTGCTGCAAATCGCGACCTGCGTTCATAAGGGCTGGAGAATTGGGCATGAACTTGCATTCGGCCATAGCCGTATAAAATTCCACGGCCGTGCTAAAAATCTGAGACAGATTGTCCAACACAAATTGCCGCATCTCATCCCACGACAAGTCCAACAATCCTTGGGACTTAAGCCTATCGAACGCCATCTCTAGAGTGTCCCAATCTTTATCGCTGAAAGTTAGAAGTCGCTCTGGAAGCTGCGCGCTGGCATAAGTAGTATTGAAGGCTTGTTCGTCGCTTTGGCCCTCTTCAGGTACGCAACGATCTTTACCTTTGTATATCCGGGGATCATAAAGCGCATCCATTAGGGCTATGTTTCTGGCTACCCTCCACAACATTTCCTCAGGCGTTTCAATTGGATTCCCACTTTCATCTTTCATAAGGTAACGCTTTTCAAGTACTGCAAGAGCGTTGTCAGAAAAGTGTGGTTTCGGAAGACCTATTTCATTGCATTCAGTTTCAACATTTTCGGGCATCTCTTATCCTCCTAATACTATGACCTACAATCTACACGTAAGTAATGTTGCCTAACTGACTCTCCTCTTATTGTTATTATTCCTGCTTTCTGTCTTTTTCTGCTAATATCCGCTCCACTTCTTCTTTAAATCCATCCACATCTCTAAAATCCCTGTAAACCGATGCGAATCTCACATAAGCCACATCATCTATGTCTTTCAACCTTTCCATCACCATCTCACCAATTTCCTTAGAGGTAACTTCTCCCCGTCCAGTTTGCCGAATCTGCCTTTCAATATCAAAAGTGAGTTGTTCCAGAACATCAAGGGGTGTAGGTCGCTTTTCGCATGCTTTCAAAATACCGGTCAGTATTTTGTTTCTGGAGAAAGCCTCCCTACTTCCGTCCTTTTTGATAACCAAAATAGGGTGCTCTTCGATCCTTTCATAGGTAGTAAAGCGTTGGCCACAAGAGAGACATTCCCTTCTTCTCCTTACTGCAGTCATTTCTTCAGTGGCCCGCGACTCAATTACTTTCGAATCTAGATACCCGCAAAAAGGACACTTCAACTACAATCGCACCTCTTCCAAGAATTAATTTACAGGCTATCAAACATTTGTTTCCACTACATGTAGGTACAATCTTTGTATTCTACACCACATATATTATTCCTTGTGGATATCTAATTTTTCGTACGCTTTAGTAGTAAATTTTTCTGTGAGGACTAAGAATCGTTCGTGGATGCCTTCGCCAACTGTCTCCACATCATCGAAGGCTTTTACCTTTAATGTAATCTTTTTTCCATCCACTGCCATGACTTCAGCCTCGGCAGTTACCTTAAGTCCAGGAGGCGTAGGAGCCATATGATCGATGCAGATACGAGTCCCTACCGTAGTTTCTCCTTCTTCCAGAAACTCCTCCAAGGCTTCTACTGCAGCTTCTTCCATAAGCAGTACCAAACATGGGGTAGAAAACACATCTACTCCCCCGCTGCCAGTAGAAGAAGCCAAATCCGCTCGAGTAACCCACACCGTTTTACTGCCTACGGTCCCTATAGGGATCGGTTTCATAAAACTCACCACCAGTCCTTCTCAATCTAGCGAAAAACTTTCTCTCAAAGAGCCCATATTTTTTCTTCCCGTTATATTACATCATAATCTATCAAGTTATAATATACTCACTATGGAAAACCGGAAACCGCACCAAAAAGAGAATGACCAAAGTTTAATTTCGATCATTGACCCTTTGAAGTCAAAAGGCCTGAAAGGAACGAAGAGGGTTCCCCGGCAGTTCTATGAACGCAGCGCCTTAGAAGTGGCTCCAGACCTTTTGGGTCTTATGCTAGTCCACGAAACAAACCAGGGAGTAACTGCAGGTCTAATAACGGAAACAGAAGCATATGTAGGACCCGAAGATAAGGCAAGCCATGCTTACAACTTTCGGAGAACGAGAAGAAACGAAGCCATGTATGGCCAACCTGGTACCGCTTATGTGTACTTTATATACGGAATGCATTATTGCTTTAATGTAGTAGTAGGGGCTGAAGGATTACCCCACGCAATCCTTATAAGATCGATAGAGCCATTGCTAGGTGAAGACATTATGCTCGAAAGAAGGAAAGGTAAACTTCCTCTAGCTTCTGGCCCCGCTAGGTTATGTCAGGCCATGGCCATAGGGAGAGAACAAAACCAAGCTGACCTTGTAACCGGCGATCTGTACATAGCCACTCCACCTGATTTGGGAATAATAAGGAACCAGTTCGAGATTGAGAAAACACCAAGAATAGGAATAGACTACGCAGATGAGGCAAAAGATTTCTTGTGGAGATTTGTGCTTACACCTCGAAAATAGGTTCTGTAAACTCACCCATCTAACTTAATCTAATTATATTGCATGGGATACCCATTTTCTGCGCTTGAACTGCTTCCCGCCCGTGGCATGAGAAAAGAAGAACTTGATAGCGCTTCGCCAAGTCTGAGACGATCCCCAAAACCCCTTCAAGTCTTTGGTCATCATATTGCACAAACGAATCATCTAAAAAGAAAGGAAATTCCGGTTTGTTCACGATTAGCTCTGCCACAGCTACCCTTAATGCAAAATAGCATTGGTCTATAGTTCCCCCTGATAAAGCTACAATGGGAACTTGCCTTTCATCTCCAGGATGTATAACGCTCATCTCCAAATCTGGAGATATCCTTACATCAAAATACTTGCCACCAGTTATTTCGCTCAAAATCCCTCCAACTCGATCTTTTAGCACAGGTGCAAACTCTCTCCGCAGGTTTCTAGAAAGATTTTCAAGAGTTGAAAGAGCAAGTTCCAATGCGTCTCTATCTTCGGCCAACTCCAGCTCTTTTCGCCTCTGTGCAGACAACTCTTCTTCAATGGCGTATACAGGTCTTCCCTCTCTCTGTCTTAGGTATACCTCTTTTTCTTTAGATGCCAAGTCAGCCCTAATATTGCTCAGTTGAGCCTTAAGTTCATCGGCATGTTTAAGGGCCTCCTGATAATCTTTTTCAGTGATGCTGTGCTCACCTACAAAGACTAAACTGCCATCTATTAGAGCATCAAGCTCAGACACTGGACCTATCCTGCCTTCAATATCTGCCAGTTCTTTCTCTAGATCATGAAGATCTCTACCTGACAAGATCGCCGCGAGTCTCTGTGTAAGATGAGAAAGTTCTTCTTTAGTCTTGACATATAGGTGGTAAGACGCAACCTTTTCGGTGAACTCATCCTCAGACGTAACACCTGCTGCCTGAAAGATTTTATCTTGTTCAAGCGCCAAATTTTCTAACTTCATCTGCAACTGAGTTAAAGTTGCCTCTAAATCGTTCAGGCGCGCATCCAAATTTGCGAGTTCGGATGTAAGAGCAGATGCGTCTCGAAGTTTTGCATTTAAGCGTTCAACCGCTTTATCTGTAATGGGTTGTCCCGGAGCTAAGCAACCTGAGTTTACCAATATTGAAGTCAATTCCTTTTCTACAGAGGAAAGTTCCTGAGAACACTCAAACCAATATCTGCGAGCAAGTTCATATTGTTCCCGGGCATTGTTTAACTTTTCATAAAAAGCAGACACTTCCCTAACTCGAACTCTTAGTTCTTCTACAGATCCTACATCCTGCAATGCTAGAAACTCGTTCAGGGCTAATCGGGCTTCCATAACCCGCCTGGCCTGTTCTTCACCTTGTTCTATCTTTTCATCTAACTCCGCCTCACGCCTATTTCTAGCGTTTTGAACCTTCATCTGTCTATATGACCCTATTCCAAAAACCACTACCGAGAGACCAAACGCTGGAAAAGCAAGTGGCAAGCCCATAACAGTAAAAGCGATAGCTAATCCCAAAACGGCCAAGGAGAGCGCATATATCCAAGACGTGCTTTTGGAGGAATCCACGTAATCTAAGGCAGCTCTGGCTTTTTCTATCTCCATATCGCACCTGGTTTTTTCTCTTTCGGCTAAGATCGCAATTTCTCTAAGCTCTTCCGCCTTAGAAAGCAAAGCATCCCCAGCGTAAGAATGGGGAAAACCTAATTCGTCCTTTTTTGCCTCTAATGCTAACAATTGCCTTCGAGCATCATTTGCGTGTCTCTCTGCCCTCGTGGCGCTTGCCTTGCACGCAAGATACCTAGAATGAAGCCCAGAAACTTTTACCTCATCCAATCCAGTATTGAGCAGTGATCGATGTTTCTCTAATCTTTGTAGAAGATCTTGCTTTTTGTAGAAAAGTTTGTCCTTTTCCTCTTTTATCTCGTTCATCCGCGCCGCAAGGTTCTCCTTTTCCTGGATCAGTCTTTCCATCCTAGTTTCAATTCCTGCGGGTAAGTCTTGGGCCCAATTTAGCTTTTCGAGAATATCCCGTTGAGCATTCACCTTGTATTCTAATTCACGGGCTGAAGAAACGACTCTATGCAACATTAATCCACGTATCTGCTCCACCTTAATCTCAGCTTCTCTACACCTTCTAGCTATCTCATCTTCTTCAAGCTGCATGTTTCGCAAATCAACCAGAGCTTTTCTTATTCCAGCTTCTCTTTCTCTGGCTTCTTTAAGTTCGATCTCCAACTCCCCTATTTTCTCTTGGATCAAATCTAATTTACCCTTTGTGCTGCGAGGTGTTTGTATCTTAGATCGCTCCACATTCAGTACTGAAAGGGCTTTTGCAAACGAAAGATCTTCGGCTCCCCCTTGCAGGATGTTCTCCAGTTTACCTTGGATTTCAAGGCCTAGATCGCTATCCTGAGCGCTTTGGAGTTGCCCAATCCAAATAGTGTTCCTAAACTCCTTAGCCGAAAGGCCCAAATGAAGTTCGGCAAAATTATATTCTTTTCGGGAATCCTGGGCGAACTCACCAGTAATGTCTTCCCCGGTAATCTCATCGTAGATTTTCACGATATCTGGATCAAACCATCTTTCCACCCGATAAATTCGTCCTTCATGCTCGTATACGATGGTACCCCTATACTCATCACCTGACCATGGTCGGTACTTTTCATGTTCAGGCGTTCTGGATATTCGAGTCCTACCTTCTTTCTTAAAACCGTACAGCATGCCTGATATGAACGCCCCAAGCGTGCTCTTGCCGCTTTCGTTATCTCCCAAAATTATATTCAGGCCATCTTCAAGCACGATAGGTTCCTGAGCGTGAAATTTCCCAAACGCGATGGGCCAAAGACTCACTAACTTCAACTAAGTCATTCTCCTCCTCGCAATGATCTCACCTTGACGTAAGGCATCCAGTCCGTAGTACATGGCGAGATTCGCCACCTTAGCTGCCCTATCATCCCCATCTTTAAGAGCTTGTCTCTCAAGTTCCTTAAGGGTTCGAACAAACCTGGCCTCCAAGCTTTTATTGGAAGGATCCAACAAGGGATCCAAATCGTAGTCTGGCACAAATTTAGGCAGTAGCCTGAGATGGAAGAAATTGTCCCTGAGTTCTTGCTCCAAGACATCTAACTCCAAAGGTAAATCTGGATCCAATCTGCCTGTAAGGCTCAACTGCCACATATCCCTTTTCCGAATATCAGGACTCGCAACAGACAAAATTGCGTTCCTTATTTTTTCGCCTGTATCTATACCTGTCACATCTAGTTCTTCTTCCCTAACCATCCTGGATGCCATAGGTACAAACTCCGCGGTCACCACAAAATCTTCTTCGCGATCTACAGGTTCTGCAGTTACAAAGTAAATACCCCTTTCTCCCTTATCTCCAAAGTCCAACGGTTCTGGGCAACCTGGGTATATCACCTTTGTTCTCCCTATGTCCCTAACTGTTGGAGCATGGTAATGCCCTAAAGCAAAATAGTCTGCACCTGACATTTCAATGTCCCGAGGAGATATTGGTAAATACGTTGAGGTTTCAGACAGATCACCGTGAAGCAATACTATGTTAAAGCGGTCAGCCCTTTCAGGTTTGAATCCCTGGACGAGTCGCCTCCGCTCTGCGAAAGAAACCCATCCTAATCCGTATACATCCACTCCAATATCTTCCAGGGATACTTTTGCGAAATTATCAGAAGCGAATATAGTAACGTTATCAGGCCATTGCACTGACCTGTATAAAGAATCGGGAAGCATTGGATCATGGTTCCCAGGAGAAATGAAAATACGAATCCCTGGAACGGTCCCCAACAGCAAAGAGACATCTTTAACCCATGACTGACGGGTATAAATATGCTCAAATAAGTCTCCAGAAAGAAGAATTATTTGAGCATTTTCTTCTTTTGCAAATTCCACGATCCGCCATAAGCTGATTTCAATTTCTCGACGCCGTACATATCCGCGTTCCCTATCCAATTCAAGCGAAAGAGGTCTTCCTGCATGTATGTCTCCTGCATGAACTATTCTAAGCATGATTTTCCCCCAACAGGCCATTGTGCAAAATCTACGCTAAACTAGCAGAGCATCATTGTGTACCAGATTCCGAGCTACCTGTCCTCGATTTCAATTTTCTGTCGCCTATCGGTTCTACAATATGATCTTCTACAGTTAATTCCAGTTTTTGCTTGTGCCGTCTGGGCTTTCGAGGTACTGTTAAATCGTCCCATTTTCCACATCTGGAACCCCACCTAGCGCATAAAGTTCCATCGATAAAGATCTCTTGAATTTCACAACTGTTTGCGCAGTCATTGCAGATGAATCCCTTACTCTGTGCTGTTAGCGACGCAATATGCTCCACATTGCGAAACTTGGTTGCTTCTTCGCTTTCATAGTATTTCTCGCGGGCGAAAAGGGCCGCACCCCACGCCCCCATGACCTTAAAATGAGGCGGTACCGTTATTTCCAACCCAATCTTTTGTTCAAGGGCCCAAAGCATACCTGCATTAGCCGCAACTCCCCCTTGGAACAGTACTCTAGGTCTAATTGGTTGCCCCCTTGCTACGTTAGTCATGTAATTAGTCGCTAGTGCAAGACACAATCCTGCAATCAGATTTTCGATTCCAAACCCTAACTGTTGCTTGTGGATTAGATCTGACTCTGCAAATACCCCGCAGCGACCGGCGATTCTTGCAGGAGCTTCTGCCTTAAGGGCGAGGTCCCCGAAATCTTCTATGGAAATGCCTAACCTAGTCGCTTGATGATCTAGAAACGACCCTGTTCCTGCAGCACAGACTGTATTCATGTTAAATCCAATTGGGTATCCATCTTTGAAGAAAATTATCTTTGAATCTTGCCCTCCTATATCGATCACAGTACCAACATCAGGGTACGCTGTAGAGGCAGCTCTGGCATGACAGGAAATTTCATTCTTTATAGTGTCTGCACCAATAATTACGCCCGCAAGCTCTCTACCAGAACCTGTAGTACCCACCATTTTGATCGAATCTACAAATCCTGCATCCAAAACATTGTTAAACCCTCTCTGGATTGCAGGTATGGGGCCGCCCTCATTACGTAGGTAATCTTCAAAGACTATGTTGCCCAGACCATCTATTATTACTATCTTAGTGGTCACGCTACCTACATCTACACCCAAAAACCTATCTCGCTCAGCCCCAACCATATTGGAGGTGAGATCTAAGGGTTTACGATTTCGAACCCGCTTTCTACGGGAATTCTCCACAGGTTGCGTCATGCAATTTGTCTCCTTCTAAGCGCCAAAGTACTACCTCTTACATGGCGATCTGTAAGGACATCGGCTTTTTGTTTCTTCCATATAGCACATCGCAAAAAGCTTCCACTCTAGTTTTGAGTCCTGCAACACCTGTCTGCTCTGAGATCATCAGCGATAAAACCGGCATATCAAGATCTTCTGATACCTGTACCAGTATATTCTGGGCTATGATCTCAGGCATGCACGTAAACGGAAACAGATGAACTACCCCATCCATACCCGCCTTCTTGGCGAGTACAGTTTCTCCAATGGACTCCAGGCCATGGCCTCCTACGCCTACAGGCAGGTAACTACTAGCTGCCTTCACTACGCGCCTGTGCTTCAATAACGCGTCGGGCATAAACAACAAATGGGTTTTCACCCAAGAGCTTACATCAAGATTCTTATATACCCTGACTCTTTGCTCCAAGGACCCAAGCATTCTCTCGATTTCTTTTGTAACGAACGGCTCGTTGATTACGTAAATCTCGCCAACTATCATAACCTTTAAAGGTTCAACGTCGCCAAGGGAAACACTGTCCATCTGTCGTTTATATTCTTTAAAAAGGGCTTTCAACTCACTTAGGCTCTCTGCCTTCTCCATCCTTCTTATGAATCTATTATATATCTTGTCTCCACTACCTCTTACCTTTTCTTTGGCGCGTACTTCGAAAAGTATATCGTTGGCCTCATCTGTGAAAAACATTTTCTTTAAGGCTAGAACAAGGGCATTTATAACGTCCCCTACTTTTGGACTGCCAAATATCTCTTTAAGCTCTGCCAGGAGCGGTCTCAACTTTTCTTGTAATGGAAACGGCGAATCTACTTTGTAAATCTTAACATCGTACCCTGCACGTAGCAGTAGTTCTTCCATGATTTGAGCATACCATCCCAATCGACACTTCCCTTTGCCTTGAATCATTACTATCCTGGATATCCCCTCATGAAGAAGGGAACGGATCTGCCCCAAGAGGGTGACCATAGGGTAGCATATGAACTCAGGCGCAAGCTCCCTACCCAGGTTCACAACATCGTCAGATAACGGGTCGGCTATTTTCGCGTTCACACCCAACTTTTCAAAAACAGTGCCTACCGCCACATCAAGGTGTCCCATGTTAACTACGCCTACCCGATCGTCTCTTACAACCGGGACCACCAAAGGTGCAGTTTCTTCGTGACAATCTACAGACGAAGTAGGACCTGCTATCGCAACTGGTATATCACTTAATTGCTCGCGATGCCTGGACTTGCAGGCATCCATAAAAGCTTCCATCCTAGTGATAAGACCTGCCTCACCAGTATGCTCATCTACAGCTAGATACAAAAGGGGAATACCATACTCATCGGCCTCTTTTTCTATATAGTTCTCGATTATAGAAAGAGGGCCACACGAAAACGAAGTCACTAATATTATCCTATCTACCTTATGATTCCTGATGAGATGGAGACAGCCACCCAATATATGCCCTTCAATGGTCCACATTTTTTCCCCTTCAAATATGCTCGCCAAAGCCTGCCTCCCATACTCTTCAGGGACCATTTCAGGCAGAATGACGGGACCGTGCGTTGATGCATACTTTAAAATAACCTGACCAAAGATATCGTTCAAAATATAGCTGTGGCCCATAACCGCTGTTATAGGTTCATCTGACTCGATGCGATCTATAGCCGGAAGCCCTTGCCGATCGCCCAGGTTTGCACCGCAGGAAACGAGCCCGTATCTATCTATAACCTGTTCCCGAGTTTCACCTGTATAATAACTGTCGATTACATTAGCCACTGGCAATCCAAATTGGCTCATCATTCGCTCTGTGTCCTTCAAGGTGTTCCAGGCTTTGTCGAAAGCGCGCTGAATTCGCCTAGAATCATCTATCCCCATTTGTTTACCCGCCCGAATCCATGTTCGCGGCCATCTCCGGGGATTATCCCTGACGTCTATTACCGGGCTTATTATCTGCGAATCCGATAGTTCGAAACCTGACTTGATCATAGAAGGCAAACCCATCATCTTTGGACAACAGAAACTCTCTTTTTCCAAAGAGACGATAGTTGGAATGAATAAGGCATCTACTCCCTGCTCAAGTAACTTAGCAGCGTGAGGGAAAACCACCTTTACAGAAACGCAAGGCTCATCTGTAGGGCACAAACCTAGATTCTCCAAATCCTTCAAAGTAGAAGGAGAGGTTTCAACAAAAGGAACCCCTAGTTCGTCTAGAAAGGTCCTATATAAAGGAAACAAATAATAAAAGCTTAGGCATCGTGGTATTCCTACACGCACGATTCTCTATCACCTTCCTAATATTGACATACCTGCTTCTTTTTTACCATCTATTATGAGGTGTTGCGACCAAAGTAATCAGCTAATCCGGTGTAAAAGTATTATAACTCATAGACTTATTATATCTACCTTTATTGCACCTTTGGTGAAACTACGGGGCTTTTTTGACGGTAATACTTCCTATACCGCAATCGACTTGGAAATCGATTTTAGTTGAAGCGCTGGAGAAGTTTTTGGACGCCCATGTATTACCTTGTTTGGTAAACTCCAGTTCCTCGAATTTCACTTGCGTGAAAATTGGCGCACTTGAGACGAAAACCCTAACTCCTGCATCTTGGGGCACAATTACTTCAGTGTTGACGACACCAGAAGCTATACTCACCCTTGTTTCCTTTCCAGTTAATCCAAAGACTAGCCTCACATCAGCAACGGCAGTAGCCAAAGATAACTGACTAAGATGAAAAGATGTAGCATCCAAATCTATATCAGCCGTCCCTGCGGCTATATCGATTTGAGTAGCAAACCCAGGATTAAACTTTCCGATGCAAACATACCTTAGATCTTTCCTATCCTCAACTCCAGCAGATGGGGACGCCACACTAACACGAACGCCTGCATCCTCCCGCAAGGAAATATTGACGAGAGGCTCTTCTTTATCCCAGTATAACTCCCCATGCATGGCCATCCGAGAATCTGGATTGTCTAATTCTGGATCTCCTTCCCCATCTAGCGCGAGAGCATCGCTAATAAACGTGACGTGCAGAAATGATGTTTCAGGATCTACAGGTACACTAAACACCTTCTTGTGCTCTAACACGACTGCACCATTTGCCTTTTTGGGTACTCTGTGTATTCCCCAAGGCTTGTGTGATGTGGCAACATAATATGAGCTAATAGTCGCAACTACCAATATTACTATCAGCGATAAGGCAATCCAAGGCACTTTTTTCTCCGGAAAAATGAGGTGTAACCCAATTCCTATTATAATTATAGGCCAAAGACCAAGGGCCGTTCTCCAAGCAGACCACGCCAATATTCCTGTAGTGTTAAGCAGAAGAATTACACCTATTAATACGATGAGTAAACCTTTTGCAATCCGGCTCCCCACAGTCATTTTCCTCCTCTCAACCCGGTTACGATCAGCGCGATTCCAAGGGCAATTATAGCTACTGGCCACCATGTCCTGACAAAAACTACTGGCAAGCGCCATACATGGGGCACGTATTTCTTTATCAAGGCCAAGACGCCCAGGGTTATGAAAAAATACCCAAAGAATTCCCGAGTTCTATCAGTTGGCGCACCCTCTTTTTGAGGAGGTGTCGCAGGTGAATTATGGGACTCAGGAACTACCTGCGTAAAGTTTCCAGATTCGTTGCTAAGAATCTCCTCTTCGGGCCCAGGCTCAACCTTCTCGGTATCTTCACACAAAATCTCAGATGCAGTTTGCGCTTGTGATCGTGTATCAACCTGAAGTTTTGCAGCACCATCAGTCTCGCAGACCACATCCTCAGGACCTTCAGGTATGATTATCCAAGCAATAATGTACAGAAGAAAAAGGCTAGGAAACAATAGGGTGAGAAGGACGTAAGCCAATCGAACTATGGTCGGGTCAATCTCAAAATAGTCTGCTAGTGCTCCGCACACTCCCCCTATAATCTTATTCTCTTTAGATCTGTAAAGTTTCTTCATCTTTGTGTCCTCCACTTCGCAACCGTAGAACTTTTTCCACGTAAATCACAACCACTAAGCAACTACAGAATAATACGTTAATGAAATGAACAGGTAATACACGAGCGAGAATCTCCCAAGTGAAGAACAGATCCACTTTCATAGCAGCTACTACCTGCCTAAACGTTATCCATAGCACATTGGCTTCTACCATTTCAAGTAGGCTCTCAAGATCTGTCCACCCCATTATGACAGTATCTCGATTGGCAAAACTCCAATAGCCGCTAAATCCACCATTATATATAAAGGCAAGAAGCAGTACTGCTACGGTGGCTACAGCTGCCCATGGGATTCTCCACCCTCTGCCAGACTCTGCCCCTTGGCTAGTACTGCGGAAATCACCTCTTGAATCATAAACCATCTGTATTTCTCGGGCCGCCTGACCCTGTGCTTCTGCAACAGACTGCATGATCAGAGCGCTTAGTTCAGGAGGTGGCTCAACAACAGCTACATTGAGGAACACCTGGTCGAATCTTTTCACTTCCTCAAGTATCTCGCTGCATCTTGAGCACCTCTGTAGGTGAGATTTTATCAACCTATCCTTCAGGAGAGATAATTGTCCGTAGTAATACTGCTCTATCTCATATTCGTCGGGACATCTACTGTGCTGCACAATTCCACCTCCTGATTTTCCTTTTCAGGACACCAGCACACATCGGTTCTATCTATTGAAACCATTCGTCACCAGATAAATCCCTCATTCAAAAGAATTTCTTTTAGGGCTTTCCTGCCCCTATATAATCTGTTCTTGATGACGGTCTCCTTTAACCCTGTAATTTCAGCAATTTCTTTAATTGAATAACCTTCTAGATGAAACATTATCACCAGTTCTCTGTAACCATCTTGTAGCTGGTTTACAGCGTCTTGAACTATTTCACTAAGCTCCTCATCCTCATACGCATCAGCGGGTGTAGGCTCGCTGCTTGAAACTGTCGCTTTTAGATACTCACTACCATCTAAAGATTGCTCAACTAAACTGCGACCTAATTTTCGCCCTCTGTCGGCGCACAGATTGTAGGTGATGCGATTTGCCCAAGGTAGAAACGGCTTACTGGTGTCAAAAGATGAGATCCCTCGAAACACTCGCAAAAAAACTTCTTGGGTGATATCCATCGCATCTTCACGATTCCCAGTCAACCGATATGCGAGGCTATATATATTGCGGTTGTACTTTTCTACCAGATCAGCAAATGCCTCGTCATCACCTTTTTTAACTTTCTCAATAATTTCTTTATCTTCGTTCAGCAGGAAAGCCTCCCGATTTGTGATCGGCTTTTCTTACAGATAAGTACGCCTACACAATGATTAAGTCGCAGATTTACTTTTTAAACTCGTATTTCTTTCCACTTTCCACTTCTCCAGCGCAACACCATAAGAGTAGATCGTACAGTCCAGTCTACGGCCATAGCTATCCAAGCCCCTTCTAATCCCATCCCCATTACGTTTATGAATATGAGGGTCAAACATACCCTGATTCCACATGCCCCAATCAAGCTAACAAATAGGGTAAACCTAGTATCTCCAGCACCACGCAAAGCTCCGCTCATTACAAAACCTATCGCCTCAGGAATCTGTATGTACGCGAGAAACCTCATGGTCATGTAGGCATAAGGGTACACCCTAGCATCGTCAGTAAATATCTTCATAAACGAAACCGGGAAACAGGCAAACATAAGACCCATAAATCCCATAACAATAAGAGCCATTTTTACGCACTCTATAGCTGTAATCTGTGCTGCGTGGGGTTGCTCCGCTCCTAGGTTTTGCCCCACCATAGTAGAAGCGGCAGTAGAAAAGCCGAAGGCTGGCATATACGAAATGGACTCGGCGTTGAGACTTACTACGTGAGCCGCATAAGCAACCATTCCCAAGGATGCTACGGTCCTCGCATACATCATGGAAGCCACAGAAGTAACTACTCGCTCTATAGCCGCAGGAAGGCCAATTGCAAAAACACGTCTAATGATGGAAAAGTCCAATTTTAGCGTTTCTTTAAACCCTTTCCATTCGAAATGAATCACGCTTCTTGGGTTGTTAGCGGCATATAGCATGGCGATGAAAGCCACAAAACGCGATATGCTTGTGGCAAGAGCAGCGCCCGCTTCCTCCATCCTTGGAGCGCCCAGATGGCCCCATATCAAAATCCAATTAAGAAAAACATTTAGAATGTTAGCCACTGCATTTATGTACATAGGCGTCTGGGTATCTCCAGCTCCGCGTAGAGAGCCTGCGATTACCGACGACGCTAACATAAATGGAGCACCTGGCATTATCCATCTCAGGTAAGTTATCCCGCTAGAAAGGGCTTCGGTTTCGGCCCCCATTATCGATACAATATTAGGCGCAAATATCCAGCCGGGTATCACCAATATTATCGCTAGAATCATACTGAACAACATAGACTGGAAAGCAACCTTAGAAGCCGTCTCGCTATCCCCCGCTCCAATCGATCTGGCCACTAATACTGTATTACCGACTGCAATACCACCAAAGATACCCATCACCAACATAACAGGGTGAAAACTTAGTGAAACTCCTGCTACCACCTCAGCACCCAATCTTCCAAGCATGGCCGAATCAACGATCTGGGTGAGCAAAGAAAGAATCTGTTCAATAATTACGGGCCAAGCCAGCATCAGAATGGCTTTACGTACTTTTGACGAAGATTCCATATCCTCAGGACTCAAAATCGCCTTTGACCTCAATTCGTCCGAACCAGCCACAGCCTTTTCTTTATCAGCCATTTGAGTGCTCGCTCCTTCCATGTCATTCAACGTACCCATACTTTCGTGTTCGCTTCTAAATAATTCTAGCCTCGAAACAAATATGGTTCAAGTAACACATCGTTAGAACCACAACTAGCATTCCAGACTGTCCAACTCCTAACTGCAATTTTCACCTTTCAGCTTTTCCATGGTCTCTAACAAATCTCCCAAAACCACCTCCTCACTCTTATCCATGGGCTCCTTGGAACCCATCTGAGCAATTTGTGGCGTACCGCCGCCTTTCAATCCCCACTTATGTGCCAAGTTTTTGACTATTGCAGAAGCATCCAGACAAGGCGATAGGTGCATGAGCTCAGTTACCGCCTTATCCGGACATGCAACTACCAAGGAAAATTGGGGAACACACGAAAATAGCACTACAGTTTCATCAATACAATCGCATATCTTTTTGCACATAATCTTAAGTTCTGAAACGTCTTTCCCGTCTACTCGACACACAAAACAGCCAGACCCAGATTGGGTGCGCGCCTTTTCTATGAGATCTTTCACTTCATATTCTAGAACCTCTTTCTTCAAAAGCCGCAGATCTTTAGCAGCTCGGTTAGCATCCTCAAGCACGGAAACTACCGTCTCGTAAAGGTCTTTATAACTAACAGAAAGCATCTGAGATGTGCTAAGAAGAATCTGCTCCTTTTCTCTGAGATCCAAAAGAGCCCTCCTACCACACCTAAAAATCACCCTTACACCGCCATGCGACCTGTCTGTCTGATTTATCTTGACTATACCGATCTCGCCTGTAGCCTTAACGTGAGTGCCACCGCAGGCGCACGCATCAAAATCACCTATGTGGACTACTCTAATGCTGTCGGCATCAGTTGGAATCCGCATGCGGATGGCAGAGGGAACCTGGGACTGGGTGTATTCCTTAACCTCAACAGGCAGGTTTTTGTACACAATTTCGTTAGTCAGATCTTCTACCCTCATTAGCATGCCATCCTCAATCGAAGGTGCGTCAAGATCTATAGAAACGTAATCATCCCCCAAATGAAAACCTATTGTTTGAGCTCCCAGTAACTCCTCGAACCCTCGAGAAAGAATATGCTGGCCTGTGTGCTGCTGCATGAAGTCGAACCTGCGATCCCAATCGATCCTCCCGAAAACTGTCTGCCCCTTAGACAAACCAGCCTGTCCCATTACATGAATGATCCTGCCGTCATCTTCAAACACTTTTCTAACCCGGTATACTTCATCAATATTCCCCATGCCTTCCCCCAGCAAAGAGGCAACAGGCACAATAATGCCAAGATCGCAAGGTTGCCCCCCTCCTTCTGGATAGAAAAAGGTCTTATCCAGAACCAAAAACAGATCATCGTCTTCTTGCCAAATGTCTAATACCGTAGCGGAAAAATCTGTACCGTAAGGATTCGCCCAGTACATCTTGGCCGTGCTCATAGTGATCGCCCTCGCTCAATATAGATGTTCAACCGTTTGTTTGCTCTACGTTCCTTGAAATAAAGAACCTGTTACATATATTCTATACTTAAGGAATAAACGCACGCAGAATATGTTGGGACAATAACGAGATTAGTGTACTGAAAGAGGGGTTGAGTATTGATCACTCTATTCATAATCTTCATGCTCATATTTGGTATCCCGGCTCTCTTCTTTTTGTTTTACCTTAACGTGGCTACACTTTCTTTCGAAACCCTTGGTCTTAGTCCAGAAGGAGCTTTCTTTCTATTCACATTTTCGCTAATAGGCAGCCTTATCAATATACCTATCAAACGCGAAAAAATAGTGACCCGACCTAAGCCCAGCAAGTTCCCAGTATTTTTTTATTATCCCCCGGTCGTTTCAGAACAGATCATAGCCATCAATCTTGGCGGCGCATTGATACCCCTGTGTTTCAGCATTTATCTACTTGTAACTCGTGCCCCCATATTTCAATCGCTGCTATGCACCGCTATAGTGGCTGTCATATGTTACTTTATAGCCAGGCCCATCCCTGGAAAAGGCATAGTAGTGCCTGCGATGGTACCTCCCCTTTCTGCAGCTTTAGTTGCTATGATTTTCGCTAGAAGCAATCCGGCACCAGCAGCCTATATAGCCGGCACTATAGGCACCCTAATAGGGGCCGATCTCTTGCATCTGGAAGAAATGAAACGAACTGCGCCTGGTATCCTTTCAATTGGGGGAGCAGGCGTATACGATGGCGTTTTTCTTGCAGGATTAGTAGCTGCCTTCTTAGCAGCAGTTTAGATAGCGAGGTTGAAGCCTGTTGAACCAAGGTTACCTTGAGAAAAAGAAAGCAATTGTGGAAGCTATAGATGCTCTAAGACCAATAGTAGAAGATATAGCAGTGTCTCTATATCAAAACCCCGAGTTGGGCTTAGAAGAGTTTTACGCAGTATCCAAACTCACACATATACTTGAAGAACATGGCTTTTGTGTAAGGCGAGAAATTGCTGGGTTGCCCACGTCTTTCTCAGCCCAGACAGGGAACAAAACACCTAGGATTGCGTTCATGGCCGAGTACGATGCCTTACCAGAAATTGGGCATGGCTGCGGACATAACCTTATTGCGGCCAGCGCTATAGCAGCTGCTATAGGTGTCAAAGAATGCCTTCCACCAGAGGAAGTGGATGTAACCTGGCTAGTCTTGGGGACCCCCGCTGAAGAAACCATAGGTGGAAAAGTGGTTATGACGGAAGCAGGGGTATTTTCAAACATCGATGCTGCTTTCATTGCCCACCCTGGACAAACTTACTCCTTAGGAGGCACCTCGTGGGCGTCCCACCCTATTGAAATTACGTTCCATGGAAAATCCGCCCACGCAGGAGGCAATCCTGAAGCCGGCATCAACGCGTTGGATGCGTGTGTTCTTGCCTATATAGGCATCAGAAATGTAAAGAATCATTTGAGAGATGGGGTAAGGTTGGCAGGAATTATTACCCACGGAGGAGATGCACCCAACATTGTACCTGAGAAAGCTACATGCAGATTCACTGTCCGCGCTAAAGATTCACATTATCTAGAAGAGATGGTTTTACCCCGTGTGAAACAGTGCGCTCTTGGAGCGGCACAATCTGTAGGCGCTGACGTCGAATTCCGACACTACGAACCGCTTTTTCGCGAGACTTTGGAACATCCAGTGCTAGCATCTATCGTTGCAGATAACTTTGGGTACCTAGGACAAGAATTGCCAAAGCCTGAACCCGAAGACGGGGGCGGTGTCACTGATGTAGGCAACGTAACGTGGGAAACGCCCTGTATACAGATTTCTTTTGCTACAACAGATGCGCGCGGCCATTCAAGGGAAATGGCCAACGACACCGTAACCCCAAGAGCCATCGAAGCAACACTTACCGCTGCAAAGGTTATGGCCCTATCGGCCTTTGACCTACTATATTTCCCTGGGCGTTTAGAGGAAGCCCAAAACTATCTGCGAGCAAGGCATGAAAAAAATTGAGGAGCATGCTAAATCTATTACCCTCTATTTGCGATATATCATCTAGGGAGGGAGTTAGATTGGCAAATTGTACATCCTGTGGTGCATCAAATCTAGGATTAGGACGGGTTGATCTTGTCCTTATAGATGGCGCCTGGTATTGCAAGAAGTGCATTTCGCAGAAGGGTAAGGTAAAGTGTCATCTATGTGGTAAGGAACCGTTTTCATCGGACGAGCATTTCAAGACAATCGACGGAAATTACGTTTGCACCAATTGCATGGAGAAACAGGGCATTATGAAGAAATACGACTACATAATGTCGGTTGTAACGTCAGGACGACCTGCGCCAAGAACAGCTGCCGCTGGCGGCGACGGAAAAGTATCCTTGGATGATTTGGGGCCCTTAAGAAACTTACTCGAAGAAAATCTGGAGCCAGGGGAAAAGATCGAAGTGGCATTAGCGGGTAACACTGGAGAAGGTCTCGCCTGTTCATCCAAGCATGTTTTCGTTCTAAAATCAGGAATGGCTGCAGGTTCAATAACAGCCAAAAAATGCATCAAGTATCCCTGGAGCGCCATATCTGGAATAGAGATCAAAGAAGGAGCGCTGTATGGCTTAATAGAACTACAAGGAAGTGGACTTCCCTCGTACGATGCCCGAGACATAAATAAGGCAAAACAGTCTGAGAATGCAGTCACGTTCCTTGCCAACAAAAGACAACCTTTTGATAGCGCTTTGCCCAAACTAAAGAGCTACATCAGGGGTTAGCGAAGGTGTAATAGCAATATAGCATGTATAAGGTTACAGACTCTCAGTACGATTTTGCTGGGACATCGCCACTTACCTCCTGTGGAACAAAAAACATGCTGCAGGAGGATTTTGCTTTTTCCGTTAAGGGTTAGCTGTTTCCCCGTTTTCCTCAAAACAGTGTAGTATTAACATAGATACTAAGTTGCCTGTTTGCCAAGGGCGTAGCAGTTGCTCGTTACAACAGATTAGGCAAGCATAACGGGCAAGGATCAAGGGGGGAAATCCATGAACCCAGATCAAACTAGGACCCCAATCGTAGACGCTCTCAACGCATATTTGGGCATAGTCCGTTTTCACATGCCTGGCCATAGGGGAGGTAAGGGCGCTGACCCTGTATTGCTATCTGTCTTAGGTGAGCGGGCCCTTGCCTACGACGTAACTGGCGTTCCCGGCATGGATGATCTGCAAGAGCCTACAAGTTGCATTAAAGAGGCCCAGGCCTTGGCAGCATCTCTTTTCGGTGCCGACCAATCTTATTTCGTGGTCAACGGTACTTCAGGAGCTATTCAGACCATGGTACTGGCTACAGTGGATATTGGAGATTCCATCATCATACCTAGAAATATCCATAAATCTATACTGTCGGCCATTATCCTAGCTGGAGCTAAACCGGTATTCCTTCCCACAACGTATCACCCGTATCTAGGATTTTCGCTCGGAGTTGAAAAAGGGGCATTAGAGGAATGTTTAACCCAAAACTCCGATGGGCTCAGATCAAAAGCGATTCTCTTAGTCACTCCTACTTACTATGGAACGGCTCAAGACTTGACCGACCTTTCTGAACTGGTTCATCTGCACGACAAACTAATGTTGGTGGACGAGGCTCACGGTCCCCACTTTCACTTTCATCCGGTTCTTCCAAAACCGGCGCTTCAGTGCGGTGCTGATGCTGTAGCCCAAGGAGCCCACAAAATGCTGGGAGCATTAACTCAAGCCTCCCTACTCCATGTTAAGGGCCAGAAAATCGATGGTGCTCGTATCAAAGCTTCATTTCAGTACTTAGCTTCCACAAGCCCATCGTACTTGCTTCTAGCATCTTTAGATGCTGCACGGAAGCAGATGGCTGTAGAAGGAAGAGAACTCCTAGACTTTGCCATAGGACTTGCAGAGGACCTGAGAAAAGAAGTCAACAATATTCCAGGTCTCTACTGCTTCGGTGAAGAAATCACTGACCACCCAGGTGTAGATGCTTTCGATCCCACTAAAGTGACAATAACTGTAAGGGAGTTAGGCATTACAGGATATCAGGCAGAAGAATATCTTCGTAAAGAACACGGCATCCAAGTAGAAATGTCCGATTTTTATAACGTCCTGGTTATAGTGAGTTATGGGAATACTCCTGAAGACGTGAACCTTCTGGTAGACGCATTGCGGGATCTCGTAAACGCAGTAGCTGAAGGAAGAGTTCCAAAAAAACTTCTCAAATGTCATGAATCCATTCACCAAGTACCCTATTTACCCGAAATGGCCCTAATTCCAAGAGAAGCCGTACAAAGCCCTTGGGAACGAGTGCGCATCGAAGATAGCGTAAACAGGATTAGCGCAGAAGTTGTCACTTGTTACCCTCCTGGAATACCAATTTTATACCCTGGGGAAGTGATTTCCCAGGAAACCCTTGATTACTTGGAGGGGGTAAAACACCTTGCCTTTGGAATATCAGGACCTGAAGACAGGACTTTAACGGCCTTGCGAGTTGTAAAAAAAACATAAAAGGAGGAACCAACAATGGATCAACAAAGTTTTATCTCTTATTTAGATGAATGGATTCCAAAACACACTGATGATATGATTTCGTCACTGCTCGAACTCATATCCATTCTCAGTACAGACCAGGCCCCTGCCGAAGGCCAACCTTTCGGACCTGAAGTAGCTAGGGCCTTCGATTATTACATTCAAAAAGCCAGCGAGTTCGGCATCTCATCCAAAAACGTTGACGGATATGCAATTCATGCAGAAACCGGCTCAGGTGACGAAATCGTAATGGCCCTTACGCACGCAGATGTAGTTCCTATTGGAACCGGATGGACCCGAAACCCTCTAGGAGAAGTGCATAACGGGAAAATATATGGCAGGGGAGCCCAGGACAACAAAGGACCTACTATTGCGTGCCTGTACGCCCTAAAAGCTATAAAAGAAAGCGGAGCATCCCTTAATCGACGTATTCGCCACGTAGTAGGAGGCAACGAGGAATCGGGGTTTCGCTGCGTCAGACACTACTTTGAAGTCGAAGAAAAACCAACGTATGGATTTTCGCCTGACGCAATGTTCCCCCTAGTGTACGCCGAAAAAGGAAGCATGAACGTAAGAGTGACTGCGATTTTAGAAGCAGGCAAGTATTCCCTCATCCAGATTTCAGGAGGCGAAAGGCCCAATATTGTACCTGAGGAAGCTAATGCCCTTCTTAAAGTGCCTGAAGGAGAAGAACAACACGTAGTAAACGCGCTTCAAACATTCATACCCCATGTAGAAGATATAGTGGGAGGGCCTGGTCCATTATCTTTTGAATTCATTATTGAACCCGGAGCCTTAACCATAAATTGTACTGGAAAAGCGTGCCACGCTTCAGTTCCATGGGAAGGGACCAACGCCGTTGCCGGGCTGCTACATCTAATCGCCTGCCTGGGTGACCAACTAGGTTCCCGCGACCTGATCAAATTTTTGGCTCACGCGGCAGATATATACGGCAAGGGGCTCAACATAGAATGTGAAGATGATATTTCGGGAAAACTATCCTGCAATCTGGGGGTGTGCGAATCATCTCACAAAAACGGAAATACCGTTGTAACCGGAATCTACAATATTCGGTACCCTGTAAAAGCCTCCGGCCAGGAGCTAAAACAGCGTGCATTGACCTGCGAAAGACCGGAAACCCCTAGCCTAACTGTGGAAGTAATCAGTCTAAGCAATTCGCACTATACTGATCCAGACTCTTTTCTGGTAAAAACCTTGCTGCAAATCTACCGCGAAGAAACGGGAGATTACTCACCTCCAATAGCTATAGGCGGGGGTACCTACGCCAAAGTGATACCTGGAGGAGTTGCATATGGCCCTGTAAGGCCTGGTACTCCAGAAACTGCTCATCAGGCTGACGAGTTCATATCTATTGAGGACTTGCTGCTTCTAGTGAAGATATATGCTAGGGCGATGTTAGCCTTGGCTCAGTAGCGGTCTAAAAAGCTTCTAAAGAAGATCTAAATTCTTCAGCTAGGGCAATCCTTTCCAAAGTGGTAGGGTGAGTCCATGCAAACCACCTTATATAAGGTGGCGGGGATACATCACTAAGGTTTGCCCTAGCCAAACTTACCATCGCAGCAATAAAAACATCAGGATCTTTCGTGAGTTCTAGAGAAAACAGATCGGCTTCAATTTCATGTTTTCTCGACACATAGGAACTTACAGGTGTCAGTGCATACGACGCGAGCATGCAAAATAAAACCAGGTATAAGAATAAGCGCCGAAAGTCAGCAGTCGAAAGAGTTGCCCCAGAAGACCCAAAGGCTAAGGAAAACGCTGTAAGGATAACAAATGTCCCAACTGTCGTAAGTAGCACCCCTTTGAGTATGTGTCCTAGTTTCCAATGCCCAAGCTCATGGGACAACACAAGTTTTATTTCCTCAATAAGCTGGTTTTGTATTAAATTGTCATAAAGAACTACCTGCTTTGTGTTACCAACACCTGAAAAATACGCATTGCTTCTCGCAGTTTTCCTAGACGCCTCCATGACTAGAACTTTATCGACTTTGATATCCGCCTGGGCAAATAGACCTTTTACTTCGGACAAAAGAGTTTCGTCTTCCAAGGGGACAAACTTGTTAAACAGAGGCGCAACAACAATAGGATATATATATGCTACTAAGATGCTACCCAAGAAAAATAGAATTGTTAAAATGTAGGACCACTTTGTAGGAAAGCGCACGATCACAAAAGCAGCTACTCCCCCTATGACCGCATAAACTATCAATTGGAGAAACGTTCCCTTAATAAACTCCAAGAACCATCCGCCCAGCGTTAACCGGGAAAGTCCAAAGGTCTTCTCAAGATAGTACCCCTTGTACCATGCAAATGGAAGCCCCACAACTACGAGTAAAAGACAACACTGTAAAGCCAAATTGGCGCCTAGGAGAAGAGCGCTACGAGAGGATATAGGCCCTACAGCAGACATGTTTGGCGTAACTGCGCCTTTAGACTTCCAGGTCACGAATAAGTATAAAGTAAGAAAAGTTACAATTCCTTCGATCCCAGTAGCTAAGTACGAACGGTCTGCTCTCTGAAAAGCGCGGTCAAGATAAGACTGGTGGAAATATACATGTACGTTCTCAGGAATTGGCCTGGGCAGAAATGAGCTTATAATCCAGCCAATTGCCATAGCGAAGCAAACGATGAGAAGCGCTTTCATCAAAGACCCCCCGAAAGTGCCCGTTTCGCTCGACCCTACTGCTTTCAACATAGACTGCTTACCCATTACTGACCACCAGCATACTCCTATAGAGCGTCTCCTTAACTTATCCCATCATCACCTGTAATTGTGTGGATTTCGTTCTCCTCATCAAGAAAACGCGAATTCTTAAATTCTGGAACTAACCTTCTGAGAACTTCGAGGATCTGGTCCACATTTATGCCCAGAACAGGATCGGCGGTTGGTTCCTCCTTATGTCCGACGACAGGAATTGCCAAAACTCCGTTGCCAAGTATTCTGAAATCTACGTTATCTGGAAAGGTTAGCCTTTCTAGTTCTGCAAGATCTGCAAAGAACGCTTCTAAACAAAGCCCGTTTTGTTTAGCCACAAATATCTGGGAATGATGGGTCGCTGATAGTCCCTCTTCGTACGAGAGAATTTCTTCAAAAAGTTTCTCGCCTTGCCGCAATCCAGTAAACACTATGGGAATTTCGGTATATGGTTCACGCCCTGATAGCCTAATCATCTGTTCAGCCATATCTACAATTCGAACAGGGTCACCCATATTAAGGATGAAAATCTCGCCCCCTTGTCCCATGGTCCCCGCCTGAAGCACTAATTCCACTGCTTCTCCTATGGTCATAAAATATCTTCTCATATCAGGGTGAGTAACGGTAACAGGACCTCCCTGGGCTATTTGCCTACGGAAAATAGGTACTACGCTACCCCTCGAGCCTAAAACATTGCCAAACCTCACTGAAACAAACTGAGTATCGGCACTCAGGGAATCCATGGCTTGAACGATCATTTCGGCTACTCGTTTAGTTGCGCCCATAACGCTTGTAGGGTTAACCGCTTTGTCAGTTGATATCATCACAAACTTTTCAGTCTTATAAATAGATGCTGCCATTGCAACATTGTACGTGCCAAATATGTTGGTTTTAACCGCTTCCTCGATATTTTCTTCCATTAGAGGAACATGCTTATGTGCCGCCGCATGAAAAACCACATCGGGCCTATAGAAATCGAATACCTGTTTCATCCTTAGAGCATCTTTTACATCTGCTACAACCAGTTCCTTCCTAGTCTGAGGAAACTCATGATCCAAGGCCATCTTGGCCTCAAATATAGAATTTTCTCCGTGGCCCAAAAGGATCAGCATTTCAGGCGAATAGGACGCCACCTGCTTACATATTTCCGATCCAATTGAACCCCCGGCCCCTGTCACCAGAACTTTCTTACCCTTAAGATATCGCTCAATCTTATCTGTATCTAGTTGAACTTCAGGTCTTCCCAAGAGATCCTCTATGTCTATCTCTTTCACCATGCTCAAATCAAAAGGCTTTCCCGCCATGTCTACAACCCGCGGCAAAACCTTTATCTTGGCGCCAGTATTCTCACATATGCTCACAATCTCTCTAATCACAGAAGGAGATACTGAGGGCATAGCGATGATTATCTCATCTACGTTTAACCTCTCAACAAGGGAAGGAATGAGATCCCTGCCTCCGTATACTTTAACACCGCACACGACGCTGTTCTTCTTGCCAGGATCGTCATCTACATATCCTACCAGCCTATAACCGGACGCAGGCTTAGATAGTTCCCTGCCAAGCAAAACCCCTGCATCTCCTGCGCCAGCAATCAGCACCTTGGTCATATCATCCCGCGAATCAATCCCTACTTCTGCAAAGCCATCCCAAATTCTGTTTACCACCCTAACAGATACCCTTAACCCCGCTAGGAATAAGAATTCTAGCAATCCGGTGATAATAATGGCTGAACGCGGATATCCTTGAGCCACCCAGTACTTGACCAATATCCATAGGACACCGCTACTCAAAACGCTAGAAGCAGCAGAAGCTAACAATTGATCCACACTTGCATAACGAAGTATGACCGAATAAAGACCCAAAAGGGCGAAAATACCAAGGGAAATGAGGGTAAAGTAAGGAGCTGCTTTCAAGTAATTCTCCATGTAGTTAGCAGGTACATCAAACTCAAATCGAAGGTAAAGCGCCGCTATACCTGCAACATTAATCAAAACAGCATCTAGAATAACCAGATAGAGTTTCTTGTACTTGCTCAAATCACATACACCTACCAAGACACATATTGAAAGCGGCTATAGGTTGATCTCCCTGCACAACTCAAAATAAAATTCTAGATCGTCATCGTAGATAGATGCCAACCGTTCCATGGGACATAATCCCGTGCCTGATGCGTTCAGAATTACAGGAACCAATTCTCCGTATGCAACCTGTATTCCTCTCTTCTTACCTTCCCGGACCGCTAGTTCACTTGCTAATTCGCCCCACATAGTGCCACATCCTATCAAACTACCCAGCTTTAAAGCAGCGAGTCCCAAAACTTTGTCTCCAAGCACAAGTTCGTGATCTATTGTTGTGAGTTGATGCGGCTCTAAATTCCCTTCGTAAATCCTTCTCTTGACAAGTGCCAAAGCAGGCTTTATGCCTTTGCCCTTTTCTTTATCTAACACTTCTCCACCATTTACAAGAACAGCCGACCACCCAGAAGAAAGTTCTGCCCTGGCCACATCTATACTAAATTCAACTCTCGACCCCTTAAATGCAAACTCTCCCAACTGTGCCCACCGTCCCAAGTTCACAAATTCATGTCTTTGCTCGCAACTCTTTCCTTCAAGCATATTTTCGCACTTAAACCAGACTTATGCATCTATCATATACAAACATATACAAAAAAATCTCTAACGGCTTCTTTCCCCGTTAGAGTTTATTTACTCATAGTTATCTGGTCAAGAAATTCCATACTCCTTGCTCACAAAAAAGCGGTAAGCAGGTCTATAAGCCGGGTTCTGTCGAGGGTAGCCATCTATCTAGGAGAAAAGTTACCTTTTCCCTCAAGCGACCATACCCGGAGGCTCGGCGGGCAGCGTCACCGCCTCCCTATTTGGTCTTGCTCCTGGCGGGGTTTGCCTGGCCAGCCGGTCACCCGACTGCCGGTAGTCTCTTACACTACCTTTTCACCCTTACCCTCACCTTCGGCCTTTAGCTGACTTTTAAAGTCTACGCTTCTTGATCAACTACGCCTCTGGTGATGGCGGTATGTTTCTGTGGCACTTTCCCTGAGGTCACCCTCGCTGGGCGTTACCCAGCGCCATGCCCTATGGAGCCCGGACTTTCCTCAAGCAGTACAACTGCTCGCGGCTACCCGACCTGCTTACCTAGTTAAAATATAGCAGGGCCGATAGAAGGCGTCAAAGCCAATTAACGCTCCGTCTTCACTAATACCGGCTACATTAGTTTACTTCGCTAGATAACATCTGTCAACCGATTCATGGCAAATTCTGCTAAAATTCCACGGAAGGCGCTTCTTCCACACCAGATGCAATTTCAAAGTAAGGTCGGGGTTGGAAACCTGCAATCTTGGCGACCAAAACCGTAGGAAACTGCTTAATCTTTGTATTGTAATCTCTAACGTACTCGTTGAAACGCATTCTTTCTACGGCAATCCTGTTCTCTGTACCCGACAATTCATCCATAAGCCTTATGAATTGTGTATCTGCTTTCAACTCAGGATATCTTTCTACAATTACTAACAATCTTGCCAGACCTTGTTCCAATTCGTTGCTAGCTTCGACACGTTCATCTACAGTAGTTACCTGGTTTAACTTTGCTCTAGCATTTGCAATGGCAGTAAATACTTCTTCCTCGTGAGCGGCATATCCCTTAACTGTATTTACAAGATTGGGAATTAGGTCGTAACGCCGCTGCAGCTGGTTTTCAACTTGGGCCCATTGACCGTTTATAAGCTCGTCTTGCTTCACCAGGCCGTTATAAGTGGATATAAACCAAACAACGATAACCACAGCTAAAACGAGTACTACCAGCCAAACTGCATTACCTTTTTTCATATACGTCCCCTCCAATTGAAAACACCATTAGGTGTGTAAGTTTGGAACCTACCTGGAATAAAAATGTATCCATTTCATAAACCCATCCGCAATGAAGAAAAGGGCTTTAGAACTTCCTGCTAGCTCCACCTCCTCCGCTCTTGCCGCCGCCAAAACCTTTTGGGCCAGAAGAGCGACTGTGAGAACCACCTCCCCTTGGCGGCCCATAACTGCCACCTGGAACGTGGTGAGTACCCGGTGGCACCTTCCCTCCTCCATACGGATAACTGGTTACTGGCCTAGTCTTGTAGATAGTTTCCTTGTAATACCCGCAAACAGGACACTTAACAACTTTCACAGCAATCCCCGGCGAATTATTACTAGCCTTCTGTACAATCTTATCTGTGAAAACCAATTTCGCCTTACAACGAGGGCAACGTTCCTTCCGACGCAAGTGCACCCAAAATGCTAAAAAAGCCACCAAAACAATAACTGCCACCCACAAGAAAACGTTTCGTCCTGAGGGTACATAAATTTCGGGCTGGTACTGCAAATCTAACTCGATGCCCAGGGCTTCTGCAATTTGCTCGGCCGCATGCAGAAGTCCTGCATACAATCCGTTTCCATATTCCCCGTTGCTAAAATACACAATCATAATGTCAAGACATTCGCCTGCTATGCCATCTGTGATTATAGGTTCAAGTCCATATCCTACCTCCATACGAACTTCACGATCCCCAATAGATACGAGCACAAGAAGGCCTAAATCTTCATTCTCTTTGCCAATACCCCATTTCTCAAATAAGTTTACCGCATACATCTCGATGGTTTCATCCCCACAGTTATCAACTATGGCTACAGCAAAGGTAACTCCCGTCTGCTCCAAAACCGCTTGGGCCAAACTTTCTAAACGATCAATTTCTTCTAAGCTTAGTACGCCTACATAATCGTTTATATTCCCCACAGGCACAGGATATGAAGTGGAAGAACTCATACCTGATGCTTCGCAAATAGACGCAAATCTGTAAGAAGGAATTAAACTGAAAACCGTAAAAAACACAGCTGTCATGGCAATGATTAATCTGAATCTAGAAACATTCATAAAAGACTGAGCTTTGCTGTTTTTAAGTTTATCCATCAGTACCCTCGATTCTTGTATGCTTTGAAACCTGTAATTACTCTTAATCATACTTTACATACGAAACCTTTATACATTGGTCTCAAGACTTAGCCAATACTTCTATTGTCAACTATTCAGTTCTTTGGAAATAAGGCGCTCTAGATCTAAAACCCTATCAGTCAACGAATCTGCCCTCTCATTCTTTTCTCTTGGAATATGATGTATTTCCCAATGTGAGAAGCCTTTCAATAGTTCCGTGGCTTTCTTATGAAGAGGCGACAAATTTGGACTAGATACTTTGAATTCCCCCTTGATCTGTTGGACACACAGATTCGAATCAGAGAAAATGACGACTTCTTCGGACCCTAAATCCTTCGCCTCTTGAAGCCCAAGAATGAGAGCAGCGTACTCTGCCACATTATTTGTGGTAGTCCCGATAAATAGCCCTATTTCCCTCTCAGGAACCCCTTCAGACAAAATAACAGCCGCACATGAAGCAGGACCAGGATTGCCTCTTGATGCCCCGTCAATATACATGATGGTCCTCATAGCATTTCCCTCCAGTATTTAATGCCTCACAAACGTTACATATGGCTCAATGGAATTGGGTCCCTTCCAGCCTTCAGGGACCCAATTGCCGATAAAAACTATCTACCAGGAAGGTCAACCCCATTTTATCCCTTTTTGGTGACAACAGATACTGCTGTCCTTAGAAAACCTTTTCTCTCTGAAAAGATATCTTCCAAACCGTTGAGCACGTGGTCAATTTCTTCCTTGGTTACTATAAGAGGAGGCTCAAGTCTCATCACATTCGGGTTATTCAAAGTGTACGCAGTTATAACTCTGTGCTTCTTCATTAAATCCCCAGCTACCAGAGACGCATAATATTCCTCGGCAAATTCATTGATAGCTCCAGAAGAGAGTTTGTCCAATAATCCTGGAATGGGCTTCTCAAATTCCAAACCAATTAGCAAGCCTCGGCCTCGTACTTCTTTCACAGTCTTATAGTTTTCCTGTAAAGTTTTTAACCCACCTAGGAAGTAGTTGCCAAGCTCCTCCGCCCTTAGCCAAAGTTCTTCGTCTAGAATCTTCTCGATGGTTAGAAGAGCTGCAGCGCAAGCCCGTGCCCCGCCTCCAAATGTAGACGTATGTAGTAGCGCTTTAGATAGGCCTCCATAAGCTTTATTCCAGATTTTCGGAGTTGTAACTGTAGCCCCTATAGGCATGACCCCTCCGCCTAGGGCCTTAGCCAGACACATAATATCTGGAACTACCCCCTCGTGTTCGCACCCAAACATTTTTCCCGTCCGTCCAAATCCAGTTTGAACCTCGTCTAGAATCATCAATACATCGTAGGATTTTGTCAATTCTCTTACCCGCTTCAAATAGCCTTCAGGAGGTATTATTACTCCTGCTTCTCCTTGAATGGGTTCAAGAATCACTGCAGCGCATTTGTACTCTCGGAAAGCTTGCTCAAGCGCATCTAAGTCTCCGAAAGGTACCTCAACGCATACAGGCAGCAATGGCTCAAAAGGAGTTTTGTACTTTTCCCTTCCACCTACTGAAAGAGCCCCAAAAGTCTTGCCATGAAAAGCCCCAGTACAGTGTACGTATACTGACCTTCCAGTAACTATCCTCGCTATTTTGAGAGCGCCTTCTACTGCTTCAGCTCCGCTATTGCAGAAAAATGCGACGCCCAAATCGCCAGGCAGAATTTGAGCTAGATCATGTCCAAGAGCCGCTTGTAATGGACTTACCTGTGCCTGAAGAAAATTTGGACGCTCATCTATCTCGGCCATCCGGTCTAAAATATCTCTAGGATTATGACCAAACGGCAGGCTGCCGTAGCCTCCCAGAAAATCTAGATATCTATTCCCTTCCTCATCAAAAACAGATACCCCTTCGCCACTCACGAACTTCTTATCAAATCCGATGGCTGAAAGCATAGTTTTCAAACCAGGATTTACGTGTTTTGAAAAAAGTTCGCCTGAGCGCTTTCTATCTAGACTAAGAGCGCCATCCAAACCTAGAAGCGAGTCCTTCAAATTACTCCCACCCGATGTATTCTTAATAGCCATATTCTCCCCGCCTTCCAAGAAAATTTATCAATCGCCATTGTGCACTAGATTGTGCACACACATTTTACATCATTTCAGTTACTCGTAACAATACCACACCCAAAAACATCTTGTACCTCTACAACGTTGGTTAGTTGTAATTCCATAATGTTACAGCTGCTTTCCGTAGGTACTTTTAGTTTTCTTAATGATATAATCATTAGGATTATCTCTGAGCGAAGGGACTGATAAATTTGTCCACTGAACAACCAATGGAAACATTCACATCGGAAAACGAGCCTTCTGCTAAAGAGATGCGCACAACAATCTTTAATTTGTTATGGCCCGCCACAATGGAAAGTCTTCTCCAAATGGGCGTAGGCTTTGTAAATACGGCGATGGTGGGCCACCTATCAGCGGTTGCCATCGGTGCAGTAGGTTTATCTAACAGAGCCATTCAAATAGGATGGGCTTTCTTCCAGGCTATTTCTACAGGAACCACTGTACATATAGCGCAAGCCATAGGGGCCGATGACACCAAAAGGGCACGCATTATCGCAATGCAAGCAATCTTCTTCGGTACATTGAGCGTCTTAGCTCTGGCAGTAGTTTTCGCTATATTTGCTCCTAACGTTCTCAGAATATTCGATCCTGAGCCAGACTTGCTCAGTGCAGGAATCAACTACATGAGAATAGTTGTGTGGGGCATGCCTGCAGTAGCTATCATGACCGCTATTGGTGCCGCTTTAAGAGGATCAGGCGATACACGAACTCCCTTAGTAGTCGCAGTATTCGTTAACATCGTCAATGTCATCGGAAATTGGGCTCTCATTTACGGTAACCTGGGCATGCCCGCATTGGGGATCACCGGTTCAGGTATAGCGACAGTTATAGCCCAATGGACAGGAGCCATTGTAGCGATGATAGCAATTAGCAGGCCTACGTCAAAATTGTCTCTTTCGTTCAGGTCAAGATGGACTATTGATAAGGGCGAACTATCTAAAATCTTGAATATGGGTGTCCCTTCGGCAGCAGAGTCTCTTTTCTGGCAAGCTGCAGCCATAATATTGACGTTATACATAACAGGTTTTGGAACTGTAGCTTTGGCGGCTCACCAGCTGGGCCTAAACGCTGAGAGTCTATCATACATGCCGACAGCAGGCTTCTCTATCGCCGCTACCACCTTAGTAGGACAGGCTATAGGAGCTAGAAATGCTCACCTTGCAAAGAAATACACTTCTGAACTTTCTCGTTGGGCAGTGCTTATTACTTTGGTCACTGCATCAGTATTGTTTTTCTTTCCTAAACAAATATTGTCACTCCTAACCAACGACATGCAAGTGATTGCTTTAGGATCTATCTATTTACGGCTAATGGCTACAGCCCAGATTCCTCAACAGCTAGCAGGTGTGCTAAACGGCGCCATAAGAGGAAGCGGAGATACGAAAACACCTATGATTATTGCAGCTATCGGATTGTGGGGCGTAAGACTCCCCTTAGCGTATTTGCTGGCCTTCCCAATAGGGATGGGTATAACAGGCGTATGGCTAGGAATGACGTTAGACCTTTTCGTACGATTCATTCTGACTGCAATTAGATATAGGAAATTATCATGGGTTGCAGGCACGCCCTCTAAAGATCTGCAAGATAGATCCGAAAAATGACTATAGTAATAACTACGTTTAATGCATAGATACTATGTCTGCTTGAATTTCGGGCGCCCATACTCTAGCTGTTTCTTGCCCACGCAACACGCGCAAGCCTCCCAATGCAAGCGCTTCCATTTCATTTTCCCCTGGAACAATACAAACAGGAGCAATGAACGACACCCGCTGTATAATCCAATCGGTGAATCGCTGGGAGTAGGCAATCCCTCCAGTCAGAACTATGTAGTCTACATCTCCACACACAGTCACTGCAAGACGGCTAATTGCCTTGGCAACATTTAGAGCCATAGCTTCGTACACTAAAGCGGCATAGCTGTCACCTGCATCTATACGCTTTTCAACTTCGCGAGCATCTCGCGTACCTAAATGAGACATGAGCCCGCCTTCTCTTTGAACTTTTCTCATCATAGAATCGTAAGTTTGACCAGGAGACGTAGCCATCTTTATAAGTTGAAAACCCGGTAGTCCGCCTGCACGTTCCGGAGAAAAAGGTCCTTCGTCATCTGTAACCGTATCGATAACTCTTCCTTTGCTATGTAAACTTAAGGTAATACCGCTGCCTAAATGGGCTACAATGATGTTCAAATCACTGTACTTTTGGTTGTGAATTTCCGCCACGCGTATGGCCGCAGCCCGCATGTTAAGGTTATGCACCATAACCATGCGTTGTATCTCAACAAGTCCCGTAATTCTAACTAAAGGAATCATTTCGTCAGCAGTTACAGGATCATAAATAAATGCAGGAATACCTAAAGGGAAGGCTATGTCATAGGCCAACCACGCACCTAGATTTGATGCATGGTCTTTCAAAGCATTGTATTTTAGTTCCTCTACAAGCTTGTCGTCTACAATGTAGGCACCTGGCTTTGCACCAGGCAGTAAACCTCCGCGACCAACAACAGCGTCTAACTTTTCTAATGCTACACCTTTTTCCTCCAAAACTTTTCTTACTGCCTCTTTGCGCATTTCAAACTGATCGTTCACTGTGTCATAGTTTTCTAAAATCTCTGGAGGATGTTCAACAGTCACGCTCCAAAGCATGCGTTCTTCTTCAAACTCAGCAACTCGAGTAGACGTTGACCCTGGATTGATCACAAGAATTCTGGTCACCTTTCAGCACCCCTTCCAGAAATTAAACATGCCAGGGCCAAAGACGTGAATCTCTCTTGGGCATTTGACATACGCGAAGTGATAACTACAGGCACTTTAGCGCCTACAACGATGCCAGCCATTAGCGCACCTGCAGTAATAGACCATGACTTACCCATTATGTTGCCTACGGCCATATTAGGCACCAGTACCACATCAAAATCCCCCGAATAGGGACAATCGAAATTCTTGATCTCAGCTGCTTCCTTGCTAAACGCAAGGTCGTAGGAAATGGGTCCTTCTATAACGCAGCCAGTAATTTCTCCCGTCAAATTCATCTTCTTCAATTCTGCAGCATCCACAGTTTCAATAATTTTGGGATTCACTTTTTCCACTGGGCAAAGAGCTGCAATTTTGGGATTCTCATAACCCAAAACATGCAACGTTTCAACAGCATTCAAAACTATTTCCTTCTTCTCTTCGAGAGTAGGGTAAGGAATCACTCCACCATCTGTATCAACTATCACTTTGGGATATGAAGGAATCTGATAAAATGCGAGGTGGGACATCTTGCGATCTGTACGCAAACCATGTTCCCTGTTTACCACCTGTCGCAACAGTTCACTGGTCTCAACCACACCTTTTACAAGGTACCCTGAAGATTCGCCCCTTACGTATTCAACTGCCTTAATGCACATATCTTCTTGGTCAACTGCATGAACCACTGGGTATTGGGACTTATCAATCGAAAGCGAGTCAAGATATCTGAAAATCCGCTCAGCATCGCCTATGAGCACAGCATCAGCCAACCCTTCCTCAGAAGCCCGAGCAATAGCCTCTATCACGTGCAAATCATGGGCACCGGCTACTACAGCGGTTCCCCTTCTACCTGAAAGTTTGGCTCTCTCGATTATATGGGCAAAATCTCGATAGATCATATTACCCCTCCGTTTTCCACCTAAAGTTTTGTCAACAGGTTAAATTTCGCCCAAAAGATCGTAAATCCCTTCGCAAACCTGCACACAAAAAGCGCTCGTGAAAAATTAGAGGGTTTTCAAAGGTTATCGTAGAAGTTTATTCCGCCGTGAAACTACAACGTGATGTATATCACATTAATGTGCCAGCGCTGGTCTCGTCGTCTAAAACTTTAGTGCAGGCCTAGATCAGGCACCTCCCGGCACAAGCTATAGGAACCTTAGAAGAATTAAACAATTACAAGATAGGAGGTGAACGATACTATGCAGATAGCATTCAGGGATGATCTTAAAAAGTTGAAGCCTATCACCGAACCATTCCACGCTTATGAAGTACGGCTAAACACAAACGAAAGCCCGTTCGACTTTCCCCCAGAATTGAAAGAACTGGCTCTTAAGCGCCTAGCCGAGACCGACTTCAACCGCTACTCTGGGGAATATATCGAACGGTTTAGGCAGGCCTTAGCTTCTTATCACAATGTAGACCCCGATAGAATAGCAATAGCAAATGGCATGGACGAAATGATTAGATTGTGCGTGAGAGCATTCGGAATCGGCGCAAAGGCGGTAGCTCATGTGCCTACTTTCGAATCATATGAGATGAGTGCCATTGCTGAGGGGGTCCCCTTTGTGGGTGTTCCCCTTTTGGAAGGGTTCAAACTGGATGTTCCCAGGCTCATCGAGGAAGCCACCACATTTGAAGGAAGTCATGCAGAAGATCAGGGCATACCTGGCATCTTGTTCCTGTGCAATCCCAACAACCCAACTGGTAATGCTTTCCCTATGGAAGAAATAGAATCTATTGTAAAAGCCAGCAAAATGGTGGTAGCCATAGACGAAGCATATTGGGACTTTGGAAATCCTGACGCCCTTTACATGCTGGACAAGTATGACCACGTGATCATCATGAGAACTTTCTCAAAAGCATTTGGCTTAGCAGGAATCAGGCTAGGCTACGCCATTACTACTCCTGAGATAGTCAGCGAATTGAGCAAGGTCAGGCAGATTTTCAATGTAAATTCCTTGTCTGTTACTGTGGCCCAAGTAGCTTTGGAGAACGACGATTACAAGAAGGAATTTGTTGAGTTTGTTATCGAAGAAAGAGAAAGAATGTTCGAAGCCCTTTCTAAGATAAAAGGAGTTCAGCCCTTCCCATCTGACACTAACTTTATGCTGTTTCGTACAGAAAAGCCTGCAGAAGAAGTACTGGCAAAGCTAGCAGAACCATTAACTGATGACAAAGATCAATCAAGCCCCAAAAAGAGGGGGATAGGCGTAAGAAACTATTCGGACAGGCCATCTCTTGAGAATTGTTTGAGGGTAACTATTGGCCGCAAGGAAGAAAATGACCTTTTCGTGGAACGACTTAGGGAAATAATGGAAGGATAATATGTGACCCAACGCGTCCGTAGTTAAAATAGATCATCTATGAAACTGCGGACGTTGGCATTTACAGTAACTTTTTTGTTTCTGCTACCAGAGAATTATGTTGCTCAAATCCTCCTGGAAAATAATCTACAAAGAGTACTCACAAAAATAGGAAGGAACTTCTGAGGTTCTCGTAGAAGTTTAAAATTGTGGTGAATCTACAATGTGATACATGTCACATTAATGTGCCAGCGCTGGTCTCCTTGCTTGAATTTTAGTGCGGGCCTAGATCAGGCATCTCCGGGCACAAGCAGTAGGAACCTCAAAACAATTACAAGATAGGAGGTGAACCGTACCATGCAAATAGCATTCAGGGATGATCTCAAAAAGTTGAAACCTATCACCGAACCATTCCACGCTTATGAAGTACGGTTAAACACAAACGAAAGCCCGTTCGACTTTCCCCCAGAATTGAAAGAACTGGCTCTTCAGCGTATAGCTGAGATCAAATTTAACCGCTATTCTGGTGAAGATATGGAACGGTTTAGGCAGTCTTTAGCTTCTTATTACAACGTAGAGCCCAATAGAATAGTCATAGCAAATGGCATGGACGAAATGATTAGGTTGTGTGTAAGAGCATTCGGCGTTGGTGCAAAGGTCGTAGCTCATGTGCCTACTTTCGAATCATATGAGATGAGCGCTATCGTCCAGGGGGTCCCCTTTGTGGGTGTTCCCCTTTTGGAAGGGTTCAAACTGGATGTTCCCAGGCTCATCGAAGAAGCCACCACATTTGAAGGAAGTCATGCAGAAGATCAGGGCATACCTGGCATCTTGTTCCTGTGCAATCCCAACAACCCAACTGGCAATGCTTTCCCTATGGAAGAAATAGAGTCTATTGTAAAAGCCAGCAAAATGGTGGTAGCCATAGACGAAGCATATTGGGACTTTGGAAATCCTAACGCCCTTTACATGCTCGACAAGTATGATCACGTGATCATCATGAGAACTTTCTCAAAAGCGTTTGGCTTAGCAGGGATCAGGGTAGGCTACGGCATAACTACTCCTGAGATAGCCTATGAGTTGAACAAAGTCAGGCAAGTATGGAACGTAAACTCTTTGTCTCTCGCCGTAGCCCAGGTAGCTTTGGAGAACGAAGAGTACAGGAAGAAACTTATTGAGTTTATTATCGAAGAAAGAGAAAGAATGTTCGAGGCCCTTTCTAAGATAAAAGGAGTCCAGCCTTTCCCGTCTAATACTAGCTTTTTGCTATTCCGCACAGAAAAACCTGCAGAAGAAGTAACGGCAAAGCTAGCAGAACCATTAACTGATGACAAAGATCAATCAAGCCCCAAAAAGAGGGGGATAGGCGTAAGAAACTATTCGGACAGGCCGTCTCTTGAGAATTGTTTGAGGGTATCTATTGGCAGCCGGAAAGAAAACGACCTCTTCTTGGAACGACTCAGAGAAATCATGGAAGAGTAATATGGATATAGACTAGATGAGAATGTGTGAGCCAGTGCGTCCGCAGCTACAAAGGATCATGTATGAAGCCGCGGACGTTGGCATTTATAGTAACTTTTCCCATGTGCCTGGCCTAATTTATTTTATCGCCGCATGACCATATCTATTCCAAAACAGTTTAAGCCCTTCCTTTTGCCTTTTCAGTTCTTCTATTCTTATGAATTCGTTGGGGCCGTGAGCATTGGAATCAGGACCTGACATAGCAAAGAAAAACAGGTAAGTGCCGAATACGTCTAAAAACGCCCTGGCTATAGGCAAGGTTCCACCTAAACGCACGTTGATAGGTTCTTTCCCATACAACTCGTAAAGAACTTCTCTGATTACAGCAAGAGCTGAATGGTCTTCTGGAATTGCATATGGCTTAGAGTTTCCTGGAAATACGGTTACTGAGGAAATGACCCCCTTGGGAGTGTGTCTTCGAACGTGTGTCTCCAGGGCTTTGCATATGCTTTCTGGGTCTTGGTCGGGCACCAGACGACATGTAATCTTACACCCAGCACGCGCCGGAATAATAGTCTTTACGCCTTCGCCTTGAAAACCTCCCCAAATTCCGTTAGCGTCAAGGCTAGGGCGAATCCACATCCTTTCAACGGGAGTATATTCGGGCTCTCCAAAAAGAGCAGGAACACCTATCTCTTGTAGGTATGCGTCCTCATAAAAAGGCACCTCAGAAAAGGCCTTCCGTTCTTCTTCTGTAACCGCTACCACGTCATCGTAGAAACCCTCGACTGTAATTCTACCCTCTTGGTCTTTCATACTAGATAAAATGTGGGAAAGAGCCTGAATAGGGTTATTGATTACTCCACCGTGTCCGCCCGAGTGTACATCAGTACTAGGCCCTAACACATCAATTTGAATGGCAGCTAACCCCCGACACCCAGTTGTAATCGAAGGCACCTCATTCGAGTACATTCCACCGTCTACAGACAAAATCATGTCGCACTCAAAAAGATCCTTGTACTCCTCTAACAGCCCTTTTAACGTAGGGCTACCGATTTCTTCCTCGCCTTCAAACAGAAACTTCAAATTTATAGGAAGCGAATTATCTTTTATGACTTCCTCGGCTGCAATTATTGCAGGAAACACACCGCCCTTGTCGTCTGCTGAACCCCTTGCGAAAATCTTTCCGTCTCTAATCTCGGGCTCGAATGGAGGCGAATGCCACTCTTCAAAAGGATCTGCAGGCTGAACATCGTAGTGCCCATAGATTAGCACCGTTGGAACTGGCTCAGCACTCGCCGTCTGGGCGCTTTTACGCCCAAATACTATGGGGTTACCTGCACCTGAGATGATTCTAACCTCATCCATTCCTGCCCTAATCATCCTTTCCTTTAACCAGTGGGCAGCTCTTTCTATGTCAGATTTGTGTTCTGGAAGCGCGCTTATACTCGGTATGGATAAAAACTCAAAAAACTGTTCTAGGTAATCCACGTAATCCTCCCCCCTTATCTACAGATCTCGTTCACATAATATACCCTCAGTGAGAATTCCCCAACAAACTAACGTGGAAAAGCATAGGAGGCAATTCTTGCAAATAAATGGTGGGGACTACAGGGCTTGAACCTGTGGCCTTTCGGATGTGAACCGAACGCTCTGCCGCTGAGCTAAGTCCCCACTGCAAAATGTTAAATTTCGATTTCCTGGGCAAAATAAAGTATAACAGACTATCTGACTCAAGCGCAATGGCCACATTTACACACTATATCCCAAGGGAGCGAGGGCCCTATCTAAGATACCTTTGGCATATGCAATTGTCATTCCATAATTGGCAATTGGAACCTCGGCGTTCTTTGCCTCCTTGATCCTCCACAACATTTCTTTACGATTGAGCATGCAACCACCGCAATGAATTATCACTCTAAAATCCCCTAGATCTGGTGGGTAATCACCTCCTCTGTGCCATGAGAAATTGATGGGGCCTCCAACCTTTTCTTCGAGCCATTTGGGTATCTTGTAAGTGCCAATATCATCCTCAATCGGATGATGTGTACATGCTTCAGCGATAAGCACCTTGTCATAGGGCTTGAGCTGGCTTAACGCTCTGGCGCCTTTCACAAGTTCATCAAGATCCCCTTTGTGCCTAGCAAACAATATGGAAAAAGAAGTCAGAGGAATGTGCGCAGGCAACATCTGGTTAACCTGTTCGAACACTTGGGAATCTGTTATGACAAGTTTCGGACCCTCCTTCAAATTTTTCAACATGTCGGGAATTTCCTCGGTCTTTGCCATAACTGCGATACAGTTATGATCAATTACATCCCTGATGGTTTGCACCTGAGGAAGGATAAGCCTACCCTTTGGCGCTTGAAGATCCACAGGAACAACCAGAAACACTATATCCCCTGGCTCCAAAAGATCTCCAACTATAGGTGGCTCAGCATCTGACAGTTCTTCAATAATTATCTGGGACAATTTGTCGACAAGATCCTTGATTCCCTGACCGGTCACAGCGCTAACTGCACAAACCTGTGGTTTGTGCAGGGTTTTTCCATCTGAATCTATCCGCTCATAAATCTCATCGACGTGCCGCCTAACATTGTCAAGGCACTCTTTCTCAGGCCAAATATCTCTCTTGGTCAAAGCCAAAACAGTGGGCACAGAGTTTTTCAAGAAATCCTCGAGCAATCTCTCTTCACGCTCTCCCAATCCTAACTCTGGATCGACAACAACTACGGCTATATCAGTCTTGGAAGACACTTTGGAGGCTCTGCTAACTCTAGCACTCCCTAATACCCCTACATCATCGATGCCGGGGGTGTCTATGAACACCACAGGACCAGCGCCGTGAAGCTCCATAGACTTATAAACAGGATCTGCAGTAGTCCCCGGTACATCGGAAACTAAGGCAATATCCTGTCCTGTGATCGCATTGATCAAACTAGATTTCCCTGCATTTCTTCGGCCAAATATGCCTATGTGCACTCTATTAGCCCTGGGAGTCTTTTCAAGGCTCAATAACATCTTCCCCTTTCATGAAACGCGCAGCACTTCCCCTAGAAAAACAGATCCCTCTCACCTGACTTAATTCTTTCCAATCTCTTTTCGCACTCTTTTCGGAGGCTTTCAGGACGTATTTCTGAAAGCGCTTTCTCCATAACTGGTTTCGCTAAATCTATAGTCTCAGGAGAAGCGTAATCGCACAAATATTCCTCAAACGTTAACAGCGCGTTTGGCTGGCACATCTCATGTATATGAGCCGTCTTGGCAAGGCTCATAAAGTTCTCCCCTGTCCTTCCTGAGCGATAGCACGCAGTGCAGAAACTAGGAATGTATCCATGAGGCAGCATGTCCTGGATAACTTGGTCCAAGGAACGATGATCCCCAACTTCGAACTGTGGGGGCTCGTCATACCTTAACGAATCTATCGCCTTTTGCACCGATTCTGTGTACTCACCTACACCAGTCATGGAACCGGCGCTTAGTTGGGATATACCCAAGGCAACTATTTCATCGCGTAAAGCAGGTTCTTCCCTTGTTGAAAGAATCATCCCTGTGTAAGGCACGCTTAACCGCAAAGAAGCCACAATTCGTTTAAGATCTTCGTCGGCCACTACATAGGGGAAATCTCTGAGAGACATCCCGTAGGCTGGCCTAAGCCTTGGAAACGATATAGTGTGGGGTCCAACACCATAAGTTTTATCTAGATATTGAGCATGCATAAGAAGGGCCACAGTTTCAAATCGCCAGTCATAAAGGCCAAACAAGACACCTAGTCCAACGTCGTCTATCCCAGCTGTGAAAGCCCGATCCATGGCCGTTGTATGCCAATCGTAATCTGCCTTGGGACCAGAGTGAACCCTTCTGTATGTGTCTCGATGATAAGTTTCTTGAAACAAAATGTAAGTTCCAATACCTGCGTCTTTAAGCATTTTGTACTCTTCAACTGTTGTAGCCGCAATATTTACGTTAATCCGTCGAATCCTTCCGTTAGCGGACGATGTATCATAAATCGTCTCCATGGCCTCAACGATATACTCAATAGGACAATTTACCCGATCCTCACCTGCCTCAAGTGCAATGCGTTTATGCCCCATGTCCAATATTACCCGAACTTCTTCCTGTATTTCGTCTGCTGATAGTTTTCGCCTCGAATAATCATTATCGATCTTATATGCACAGTATTTGCAGTTGTTTACGCAATAATCGCTAACGTAAAGGGGTGCGAAAAATACGATTCTCTTGCCGTAGATCTCCTCTTTAATCTCTCGTGCCGCTTTGTAGATTTCTTCTTCTATTTCAGGATCATCTACCCAAAGAAGGGCAGACAGTTCTTCTAATTCCAATCCCTTAAGTTCTTTTGCCTTTGATATCACGTCCAGAACGTCTGAAGTACTGTATTTTTTGCCTGCATCAAGAGCCTCTAAGATTCTCTGTTCATCTATGAATGATGCTTCCTGAGTTCCTTTCCTCATAACTACACGATCCTTTCTTTTTCTGAAGAACCAATTCTCCTTCTTAGTTACCAGTTAAACTTCTTGTCCGAGCCTATATTCACTCTATTTGCCGCAATTGGAATCTTGCCTTAGGGCTGTCACCTCTTTCAGGAGAAACGTACATTCCCAATGAATTAATCAACGTTTTCACTTCGTGTAATATGGAATCCAGTTCCTCTCCGTCTGAACTAGCTTTTCCAGGATATATTTCGTAGGAATTTCTATATCTCTTTGGAGTAATATCTGGCATTATCACGTTTGCCCCACATAAAAGAGCTAGGCCCCGAGGATCGTTCCAGCTGTCTAACCCTGCCACTTGTGCGCTCCCCAACTCTGTTCCCAACATTTCAGACGCAAATTCAACCCATCTCCTATCATCTTTGCCTATCACACCTAACGCAGTCGTTGCAGGAATGTGAGCATAGGGAACTAGCATGCGAGATGCCGCCAGCAAGTTCAAAGTTGCTCGAATAAGATAAAAAGGGGCAACATGTGGTTCTCCCAAACAACCTTGGCCTAAAGGCGTATCTGGATGAGAAACATACGGCCCAATGCTCACCATCTCCGGATCGATTCTTTCGATGAGTTTAATGTCGTTTACAACAGACTGCCAAGTCTGTCCAGGCAATCCGAGAATTATACCTGTACCAATCTGGTATCCCAATTCTCTCAAATAGTGTAGGCATTCTAATCTTTCATCTAATGTAGTAGTAGGTTTGAGCTCGCGAAACAAGACTGGATCAGAGGTTTCGAACTTTAAGAGAAATCGGTCAGCGCCAGCATCTTTCCATAACCTATAATCATCATAGGACCATTGCCCAACGCTAAGGGTAACTGCAGCCCCCATATCTTTTAAGGCCGAAACAACCCGACCTATTTCCTGAGCAGAGTAGCCTGGATCTTCACCTGACTGGAGCACAAAAGTGCCAAAGTTGTGAATATCCATGGCTTGCGCAGCAGTCTCTATGATCTCGTCAGGGGGCATGCGGTACCTGTCTATATTTGCGTTGCTTCTCCTAAGTCCGCAATAAAGACAATCTTGCCTGCAGTAATTAGAAAACTCTATAATGCCCCGCAGGTGCACTGCGAGGCCTAGAAAGTCTAGACGCTTTTCAAAGGCGTTTCGAAACAAGTGAAATTCGTTCATCCAATCTTGTGCATCCAAGCATTGGGGGAGTTGCTCAAGCCATTTATAAAGATCGCACCGATCCCACCGTGCATTTCTAGGTTTTTCTATGGAGCCTGGCATTTGCGACCTCCTAGACAGTTAACGCTGTCTTTACCTTAACGCTTGGAATAGCCCCTAGTTTGCCGGTCATAGCCCCTATGGCATCGGTATCCCCATCTACAATGAGAGCAATAACTGAAATACCTCTATCCCTGTAAGGAACTCCCATTCTACCTACTATGATGTCACCGTAATCGCTAAGGATTTGGTTGACCTTAGGAGCGGCTGTCATCCTATCCTCTACCACAATTCCTACGACCCCTATCCTCTCTTCCCGGCAGACCTGTTCCTCAATAGTAGTCTCTTCAGTTTGGTTTGATTTCATCACTTAATTACCTCCTCACATTACATATAATTTGGTCAAATACAAAAGCCCGTCGCAAGGACGGGCTTGACTGAGCCTTCGGTAACAGCCTGGCACCTTTTCTATGGCGCCTCAGCTAATAAACCTACTTCATTGCAGATACCCTTGGATTCAGTAATGCCCTCCCCGCAGGTAGGCCCATATTCAGTTTTTACTGCTTCTCCAACTTTTCCACAATTACCTCGTCTATCTTCTCAAACTCTTCGAGGCTTATGTCTTCTTCTTTCCGAATTCTTTCTACTGCTTTTTGCTTCTCCACGATCTTCTCATCTATTTCTTTGATTTCGGCCAAGATCTCCCCCGACTCGGGAGGAAGGGATACTTCTGTTTCCCCAGTTCGGCACAGATCGTACAAAAGACGACCTAGTTGGCTAATCTTCTCTTCCCTTGACTTCTCAAGACTCCTAATTTCCCACTGTAAACTAGTTATCTCCGTAAACTGTTTGGTTTCCTTGCCTATCTTCTTACCTATATCAGCCAAGGCATTCCCTGCAGCTTTAGCGGCTGATAAAACCGTATCTGTTATGCCGCTTTTCTCGATCTTCTCTTTGACTTCTTCGCCTTCTTTAACTACCACTTCAGCCAAGTCCTGCGCCGTTTCTTTCGCTTCTACAATTTCTTCCTCAATCTGTTCAAGTTTCGACTCACAAAAAGCGATAATTTCATTTAGAGCAGTTTTTCCTTCTTCAGACACTTCATCAATCTTGGATTTAGCAAATTCAATTATATCCTGAATACGACGCGCCTCTTGTTCTAGAGTCTCATCTACGTTTTCTTTTCCTTCCTGCACTTTTTGCTTCGTATATTCTAGTACCTCTTCCAATGGTGACATATCCTTCTTTTCCATGACATCGCCCCCCATACCCGTTTTCTAGTTACAATTTAACACGCTAAATAGAAATAGGGCAATTATTCGTTTCGATAAGTATTATAACATAAGCGACGGAGACAGCATCTGTTGAAAATATGCGAGAAATCTGAACATTGGTTTACCGCGGCAATAAAGCGTATGGCACAAAGTAACTACAACGTGGTCCCAAAAAACTTTTGGGCCCTGCCCCCTATTCAAGGAACTAAGGCCCAAAAGTTACTGAGTATAGAACGTTAACCATTTACAAACTTTATCACCGGCAGGATATTATTTTACCCCTACTCTTCCTCAACCTCTTCCTCAACCTCTACCTCTACTTCTTTCTCGATTACTTCCTCAGGCTTCTTTTCCCATATTCCCGATTCTCCTGCAACTTTAACTACCTTGGACACAATCTCGGGAATCTGTTCAGCAACCTTTTCTATGACGCTGCTAACTCCTTTGAAGCTAAAGACTTCGACCTGCCCATCTTCCTTTATAGCCACCATAGCTATGGGCTTAAGTATAGCCCCGGCACCAGATCCTGTGCCTTGTCCTTCAGTTTTTACTGCTTTGCCTACGCCTGTGCCTCCACCAAAACCCAGGCAAACAGACTGAACCGGTATTAGGGTAACATTGTGAATAACCATGGGATCACCAAAGATGGTTTCGGTTGACAAAAACTTCTCCAATTCGGAAGCTATCTCTTCGACTACTCCTACACGCTCCATCAATATGCAACCTCCTTCTTACTTCTTTCGATTGACTTATACCAGATTTAAGCCCCAACTTCTGAGTAACTAGCGCTACTTGTTAACCGTGAAAACCTCAACTGCCTGCCAGTCAAATTTGCGTTCCGTGGTTTCCCGCTGCACAAGAATTAGGCTAGTTCCCCACTACTCTCTAGTAAATACATCTAAACCTGGATGCTAGATCCATATGTTGCAGCAACTTGTGTTCGTTTATAAGTTTATAACGTGGTCATTATTATTCTATTCTATATCTAACAGCATGACAATCTTTGGCGTGAGTTTTCTCAAACGACCCAACTTATTCCCTAGTCAAATCATCTGGAGGCATCTCTTTTTTCTTTTTTCTTAACTTGCGAGTTTCGGGATCTAACATAAGCCTTATCATTAGTAACAACACTTGCATTGGCAACAGCCAAGCACTTGCACTGAAACTTGCAGATAAAAGAGCCCCGTCAAGATCAAACCTTGGATAAAAGGCCACATTCTCCAAACCTAAAACAGATATAAACGCTGAAATGAAACCATATGTCATTCCCGTGTAAGCCGGATTAGCTAAGTCAAATTCAACAATAAGGTGACCATCTATGTGCAACATTTTGTACAAAGATTTAACTGCGCCAAACACCTTTTCCCGCAAAGAAGAAGACGACAAAATTGTTCTCCCGTGTCCCCCAAAAAACCCAATACGTTTTTCGCTGCTCTCCGCTTTTTTCCTGTCGTCACTCTGCTCTTGTTGGGCCTTGACTGCCACCTCTTTTTCCTTCTCCTTCTTCGGCCGCTCTTTAGAACCGCTCTTAGGTTGTACTTTTATTCCAAGAATCTTGAATTCGGGTTCCAAAGATCTATCAACAAAAAGAGAAGCAAGTCCAAGAAGGAAGCTGCAATGTACGTTAAAATCATATTCCCAAGAGAAAAACACATCTTTGTCGTCATTGTCGCTTCCTTCAGAGAGAAACTGCTCAAGACCCTTCTCCAAGTCACCTTCAAGCTTAATAGATCCGCTCATCTTCCCAAAGATCGGCACAAGCAAAAGCAGTATAAGGACGCACAATATGATCACTAGAATTTTCAATATAACTAAAAGCACAGACAAAAAAACAGCCATGGATCGTCCCTTCCACATTCATTCATACTCGCTTCTTATAATGTAATTCGCCACATCTACTCGTTCATCCTTTTCAGTCAACACAGCAATGTGCAGGAATAAGGCAAATCAGTATTGAATAAACAAATTGTATATATTCAGTTGAACGAGGTGTGAACAAGAGATGCCTGTAACCCACAAGCCTTTTTCAGCCGTTCTATTCGATCTCGATGGAACGCTGATAGATACTACTCAATCCATACTCGAATCATTCAAACACACCATCTTTTATTTTACAGGCACAGTCCCACAGGAGGACGAAATTAGGCCGTACATGGGGCTTCCGCTTACCGACCAATTTTCTATCCTTTTACCTGGAAAAGAAGAAGAAGCCTGCAAGATATATGTTGAGCATAACACCGCTATACACCCAGAATACGTCAAAGCATACCCTGGGGTGTCTGAAACCTTAAAGATCTTAAGGAACAGCGGTGTAAGATTAGGGCTCGTCACATCAAAGAGACGCCCAACTGCAGTTCTCGGCCTTACAATTGCAGGAATTCAAGACTCATTTCATGCAACAGTTTTCTACGAGGATACAGATAGACATAAGCCCCATCCAGCGCCAATTCTAAAAACCCTTGAAATCATGGCTTGCAATGAACCTGATTGGTATAGTTCAGACAATCTGCGCATTCTAGTAGTAGGTGATTCGCCTACTGATATCAAAGCTGCAAAAAATGCTCAAGTCGCATTACGTAAATTTTCATCCAACACCCAGCAAGCAGCAATATTAAGACCAGAGGTTAAAATACAAAGTGCCGGAGTAACCTACGGCGCTTACAGAAAGGAGGACATCGAAAAGGAGAAACCAGACTATCTGATCACAGACATAACCCAGGTCCTTGACTTACTAGGACTAAATCAAAAATATGATTCACAGTGAGGACTGATAACCATGACACAAGCATCACGTAAAAATCATGATATTGAAATTCCTGATCCGCCGCATACACCGAAAAAGCCAGTCATAGACATAGTCCACGGCGTAGAAATTGCAGATCCATGCAGATGGCTAGAAGACGGCGAGTCCGAAGAAACTCGATCTTGGACTCAAGCTCAAAACGAAAGAACCGAGTACGTTCTAAAGCAATTGCCTACGCGTGAATTCTTTAGACAACGCATTGAAGAACTTCTGTCTCAAGATACTGTGAGTTCCCCGGTTCTGAGAGGCAAAAGACTGTTTTATATGAAACGTATACCAAGCAAAAACCAACCACTCCTTATGCTGGTCCATCTCGATAAGATAAACGTATCCCAAAAAGATTTTACCATTGAGGAAAAAGTGGTCGTTGACCCTAACGAAGAAAGCGAAACTGGGATAGTATCTTTGGATTGGTGGTACCCGTCTCCCGATGGAACTATGTTGGCTTACGGTCTTTCCACAAGCGGAGATGAATGGAGCGTGCTCCACATTATGAATGTAGATACAGGGGAATGTTTGCCTGAAACAATAGAGAGGACAAGGTATGCAGGGGTCACCTGGAAAAAAGACAACACAGGTTTTTACTACGGCAGATATCCAAAACCGGGCCAGGTTCCACCAGGTGAGGAAAACTACAATCAGCATATTTATTATCATGAAATTGGTACAGACCCTGAAAAAGACCCTAAAGTTTTTGGGGAAGGGCGGCCTAGAGAGCAATCTTATTCAACTTCTCTATCAGATGACGGAAGGTACTTGTTATTGACAGTAGGCCACGGATGGAATAGCACAGATCTTTACTTCCGCGACGAAACCGTTCCAGGATCTGATTTTATCCCCATAGTACAAGGTGAAGATGCTATCTTCTACGGTCAAATAAGGGGAGACACCTTATACATGATAACGAATTTCCAAGCGCCAAAGTACAAAATAGTCAAAGTAGATCTAAAAAACCCACACATGGACAATTGGGTAACCATTATAGACGAGTCTCCTGAGATGACCATAGAAGGAGTAGAAATCGCTGGCGGACATATTGCAGTTTCTAAACTTAAAGATGCCATATCTCATCTTTACACATACACAATGGATGGACAGCTTGTAAGAGAAGTTCCCCTACCTACCATGGGAACTATTACAGGATTAGCAGGAGACTTAGATGAGCCGTTACTCTTTTTCACATTTGAGTCTTTTCTGATCCCACCTGCGATATATATGTATGATCTGGAAAAACAGGACGACCCAATCCCATTCATTGAAAGCGCCAAAGTAGTAGATGAAAATTTGGCTTCTATAGAGCAAGTTTTTTATCGGTCTAAAGATGGAACTATCGTTCCTATGTTTATACTCAAACGAAAAGATTGCGTCATAGGGGACAAGCCGTACCCTACAGTTCTTACAGGTTACGGCGGTTTCAACATAAGCAGAACTCCTACTTACTCACCGTCGGTTATCCCGTGGATAGAGGCAGGAGGAATATATGCCTCGGCTAATCTGCGCGGTGGAAGCGAGTACGGGGAAGAATGGCATAGGGCAGGAATGCTAGACAAGAAACAAAACGTATTTGACGACTTTGTTGCCGCAGCAGAATATCTCATAGGAAAGGGCTACACAGACCAAGAACATTTAGGTATCTGGGGTAGAAGCAACGGTGGGCTTTTGGTGGGGGCAGCCTTGACTCAAAGGCCTGACCTTTTCAAGGCAGTGGCGTGCGGTGTCCCTCTCCTTGACATGGTTCGGTACCACAAATTTCTCATTGCCTCACTGTGGTGCTATGAATACGGAAACCCGGATAATCCTGAAGATTTCCAATGGATCTACGCATATTCCCCATATCATCATGTACAAGAGGGCGTATCTTATCCTGCCGTTTATTTTTACACGGCTGAATCGGATACGAGGGTAGACCCAATGCACGCGAAAAAGATGACAGCCCTGATGCAAGATGTAGCATCAAGAACTCCTGCTAAAGGCCCTATACTGCTAAACGTAGAATCTGAAGCAGGCCACGGTGTTGGCAAACCAGTTTATAAGATAGTAGAGGAACAAGCTAACATGTGGGCATTTCTCGCCTGGCAACTGGGATTGGAGATAGGGTAGAAAACATAAAACATCTGGCGATCCGCATCTAATCTACAACAAACCTTGTGGCTAAAGATGCGGACCGCCTGTTTTTACGTCCATTCACGTACATTTAAGCTATTTGCCTGTAGCGCAATACATCGGCTGAAATAAGATGCAATAGTCCATATCGCTTGAGGGCACACGCCAAAATTGCATTGATAAGTTCTTCGTACGACCACCCCATCTTCTGAGCGATCCTCGGATAGTCAGAATAGTCAGGAGCCAACCCTGGCAAAGGATTAACTTCAATGACGTTAGGAATGCCATTTCTGTCAAGTCTCATATCGATTCGAGCCAGATCCCGACATCCAAGTACCCGGAAGGTTTTAAGAGCAGTATCTTTGATCTGCTTTTCAATCTCAAGGGACACAGGGGCAGGACAAGTATAGTATTTATCCTCAAACCATTGTTCTTTAAACTGCCGTGAGTAAATATTGCCGTGATGCTCAGGCACGTTGCTATAATTAATCTCCATTGGAGGGAATATATATGGCCTCTCGTTTCCAATTATCGCTACAGTAAATTCTCTACCGGGAAGGAATTCCTCTACAAGCACTGGTTGTTTGTATGTGTTCAAGAGACGCCTGACTTGGCTCAAAAGTTCAACGTTATCGTTGCACAACGAATCGGATGAAATCCCTATACTTGAACCTTCGTGGGCAGGCTTTACAAACAACGGAAACTCTAGACTGTTCACGTCGATCTCGTCTTCAGAAGAAATAACTTGAAACTTGGCATTTGGAATATTGTGAAACGAAAGTATCTTCTTTGTTAGAGGCTTGTCTAAAGTTATAGCCAGCGTAAGCACGCCAGATCCTGTATAAGGAATGCCCAACATCTCTAAAATCGCAGGTATGTGACTTTCGCGGGATTCTCCTCTCAACCCTTCGCAGATATTAAAAACTACATCTACATCTCGTTTGAGGAGTCTTAAGTACGCAGTTTCATTTCCTTCTATAAGTTCAACGCTGTGACCATATGCTGTTAGCGAATTTGCTATGGCCAATACTGTAGACTCAGAGTCCAATTCGGCCCCCGAGTCTGGAGGTTCTCCTTCCTCAGGAGATTCCCCCTTTAAATTATACATGACGCCTATAACTGCCATCCTTTGCAATGTCCTCCCTTGAGTTTTTGTTGCAAAAAGATTATTGCACCATCAGTTACAGGCGTCAATCACTTTTTTTGAATTAACTTATGCGATTTACTACTGCGTTATCTCCTTCGTCTATCTTCTCTGCTGTGGCAAGTACTTCTAAACTGGAACCGCTAACGTTGGCTAACGCTATGGCAAACACATCATCCATATGATTAACCAGCTCAATAGTTACATCCTCCAATACGCTTTCGGGAATATCCTCAAGATCTTTTTTGTTATCTGCAGGTAAAATGACCTTTGATATGCCCGCTCTATGTGCAGCTAGAACCTTTTCTTTGATACCACCTACAGGCAATATTCGCCCCCTCAACGTTATCTCCCCCGACATCGCAACATCATGCCTGACAGGTCTATTGGTCAATGCAGAAGCAATAGCACAGGCTATGGTTATGCCTGCTGATGGCCCGTCCTTGGGTATTGCACCTTCGGGTAGGTGTACATGTATATCCATAGTTTCATAAAAATTAGGCGGGAGTCCTAGATCAGCACTTCTAGATCGCAAATAACTTACGGCAGCCTGGGCAGACTCCTTCATGACGCCTCCCAACTGACCTGTTAGCGTTAGGTTCCCCTTACCTTCAACTATGCTAACCTCGCAAGGCATTATATCTCCACCGTAATCGGTTACGCCCAGACCTAAAGCTACGCCTACTTGATCCTCTTTCTCTGTCTCTCCGTGGTAGAATTTGGGAACACCTAGATATTTGCTCAAATTCTGGGATGTGACTTCCACCTTCTCGGTCTTACCCGAAACTACATCTTTTGCGATCTTTCTACATATGGTCGCAATCTGTCTCTCTAAATTTCTAACTCCCGCTTCACGCGTATATAATCTGATCATGTCTCTAATAGCTTCCTTCGAAATGCTCAGATTATCAGAGGTTAACCCATGCTCTTTGAGCATCTTTGGAATAAGAAATCGGCTTGCAATTTCAATTTTCTCCTCTTCGGTGTAACCTGGAAGGTTAATAACTTCCATCCTATCTAAGAGCGCTCTCGGAATCGTATAGGTTGTATTGGCGGTAGTAATAAACATCACCTTAGACAAATCAAACGGTACATCTAAATAGTGATCTGAAAATTGGTGGTTCTGTTCCGGATCCAATACCTCTAGTAAAGCGGCAGCCGGATCTCCCCTGAAATCTGACGCCAACTTGTCAATTTCGTCCATAAGAAATACAGGGTTTCTAGAGCCAGCATTTCGCATACCCTGAATTATCCTTCCAGGTAACGCCCCAATATACGTTCGCCTGTGCCCTCTTATCTCAGCCTCATCCCTTATGCCGCCTAGGGAAATCCTCACAAATTTCCGATCCAAGGCCCTAGCGATAGATTTTCCCAATGACGTCTTCCCAACACCAGGCGGCCCTACAAAACACAATATGGGCCCTTTCGGTTTGTCTACCAGTTGCCGAATAGCAAGATACTCGAGAATCCTCTCTTTCACTTGCTCCAACCCATAGTGATCCTCATCAAGAATCTCTTGAGCCCGCTTTATATCCATTGTGTCTTCAGTGAGCACATTCCAGGGCAAAGATACCAACCATTCAAGATAAGTTCTAGACACCACAGCTTCTGCAGAAGCTTGAGGCATCTTTTCCAGACGCTCTACTTCTCTCAAAGCTTTTTCTCTAACTTCTCCAGTAAGGCCAGCTTCTTCAATCTTTCCTCTGAACTCGTCTGCTTCGTTTAGGTTGTCATCTCCTTCGCCTAGTTCCCTCTGTATGGCCTTCATTTGCTCCCTCAGCCAATATTCCTTTTGGCTACGCTCAATCTGTTTCCGTACCCTTGCGTTTATTCGTTTCTCAAGCCCTGCAATCTCCATTTCGGTTGCAAGAATATCAATTACCTTTTCAGAACGCTCCAGAATAGAAACTGTTTCCAAAACATCTTGTTTGGCTTCAATAGCTAAAGGTATATGACCAACTATGGTGTCGCATAACTGTCCAGCGTCAGTAACTGCAGCTACAGAAATCAACGTTTCCGGAGGTACGTTTTTCGTAAGTCTTACATATTCCTCGTACTGCTCCATTAGTCTTTTAACTAGCAGTTCGTTTTCTGAAGGACCCACTTCAGGCTCTTCTATCTTAGTCACAGTTACCTCATACGCAGGGTCCTGGGAGATATACGAGGTTACTTTTACACGCTCTAATCCTTCAACAATTATGCGCAGATTCCCTGATGGAGACCTTGCGATCTCCGTGATTTTGCCTAAAGTTCCCACAGGGTATATATGTTCAGGCAACGGATCTCCAACGTCTGATTCGGACTGAGAACACATTACAACAGCCATATCGGAACGCTGCGCAATTTCAACAGCCTGAACCGACTTTGGCCTACCAACCTCAAGAGAAACCGTCGTTCCTGGAAATACCAATACGTTTCTCAATGGCAGTAGCGGATAGGACCTTTGGGTTGCTTTGTCTGTTTTGCTCATTGCTCATCAGCACCTCCCGCTCTCTTCATACTCCTAAACTGTTCTTGCTTTTATCCTAATAAGTGCTATGTCTAATAAGACCCCGACATACACTTAACTCCAAGCCTGTCGGGGTCTTGTATTTACAAACTGCATTATCTCTGTTTTTCGTGTATTAGAGCCAGTCGTCTAAGATTTAGTCCAGCCTAGATCCCCCCAAGCTCCACACAACTTATTATGCGGTTTCCTCTTTCTTCTTCGACTTTCTATCTGCAGATATCAAAATCGGACGAGCGTTGGAAACTACTACATCTTCAGTGATTATGCATTTCTCAATGTCATCTCTCGAGGGTATCTCGTACATAACTTCGAGCATTTTATCCTCGAGTACAGCTCTTAAGCCCCTAGCTCCCGTTTTCCTCTTACTAGCCTCTCGTGCAACAGCCCTAATAGCCTCTTCTTCGAATTCAAGTACCACTTTATCCATAAGGAACATCTGTTGGTACTGTTTTATGAGTGCGTTCCTTGGCTCAGTTAATATCTTAACAAGATCATCTTCATTTAGAGCATCAAGGGTAACAATTACAGGCACCCTTCCCACAAACTCGGGTATCATGCCGAACTTAAGCAGATCCTCAGGCAGAACTTTTTCAAGGATCTGACCTATAGACTCGTCCCACTTAGGCTTTGGTTCGGATGTAAATCCCATGGTGCTTTCGCCAATTCGATTTTGAATGATCTTCTCTATCCCGTCAAAAGCCCCTCCGCATATAAACAGTATGTCAGTTGTATCCAGTTGTATGAACTCCTGGTGAGGGTGTTTTCTTCCCCCAAGAGGAGGTATATTCGCTATGGTTCCCTCCAAAATCTTTAGAAGGGCCTGCTGCACACCCTCACCAGAAACATCCCGGGTTATAGACGGATTTTCTGACTTACGAGCGATTTTATCTATCTCATCAATATATATAATTCCGCGTTCTGCCTTTTCAAGATCGTAGTCAGCCGCTTGTATTAAACGAAGAAGGATGTTTTCTACGTCTTCCCCTACATAACCCGCTTCCGTAAGCGTAGTAGCGTCAGCTATGGCAAAAGGCACCTTTAAAAACCTGGCTAAAGACTGCGCCAGATACGTTTTTCCGCTACCCGTTGGCCCGAGCATTACAATATTTGCTTTTTGGATCTCAACATCATCCTTGCTCTTACTACGATGGCCAATACGCTTATAGTGATTGTAAACGGCGACCGATAGTATTTTCTTAGCCCTTTCTTGGCCTATGACGTACTCGTCCAAAAAAGCCTTGATTTCTTGGGGCTTCGGAACTTCAGAAAGATCATGCTGCGATTCTTCATCTAGTTCTTCTGCAATTATCTCGTTGCATAATTCTATGCAGTCATAGCAAATGTAAACACCAGGACCAGCAATCAGCCGTTTAACTTCATCCTGATATTTGCCACAAAACGAACATCTTAAGCCTTTTTGATCTTCGAATTTAAACATCCTTCCACCCCATTCTTACTTAACAGCCTTCGGACCGGGAAGAAGAACATCGTCAACTAGTCCGTAAGCCTTGGATTCCTCTGCTGTCATCCAGAAGTCCCTTTCGGTATCCCTCTGGATTTTCTCAAGAGGTTGACCCGTGTGCTTGGCCAACAACTCATTTATCCGATCTCTGGTACGCAATATTTCCGTAGCCATTATCTGAACCTCTGTTGCTTGACCTTGAACTCCACCTAAGGGCTGATGAATTAGGGTCTTTGCATTGGGAAGGCAAAATCTCCTACCTGGAGTCCCTCCGGCCAAAATAACCGCAGCGATGCTAGCAGCCAAGCCTACACAAATTGTTGACACTGGTGGCTTAATGTGCTGCATAGTATCGTAAATCGCCAATCCCGCAGTCACAGAACCTCCTGGCGAATTTATATAAATGGAAACCTCTTTTTCAGGATCCTCGGCCTGAAGAAACAGTAGCTGAGCTACTACAAGGTTTGCCATCTGATCATCAACAGTATCACCTACAAACACTATTCGGTCTTTAAGCAATCGCGAGTAAATGTCGTAGGCCCTTTCGCCTCTTCCTGTTTGCTCTACAACCATAGGCACAAAGTAGTTATTCATTCTTTCACCTCCATCGCATTTTCTACGCAGGCGTTATGACAACGTCCCTTACGTTACATCATCTAGAATTCGCGTTCAACCTAATTCTAGTTGCATTAATATTATACCATTAGTTGTCCAGAGATTCTTCTGAACTCTTAAGATCCTCTTCTTCAATGTTGCCCGATATCTCCTGCTCATCCTCGTGATCAGGTTCTAGAACCTCTTCCTTCGTTTCTTCACCTGTTTCTCCCCTCACATCTTCGTCTGGAGAGTCAGTGGTCTCAGAGGTTTCTGCACCTTCTTCATCGACAATCTCATCAGAAGGAAGCACAGTTCCTGCGTTAGCAGCAGCTCTTTCTGCAATCATTTTTAGCACTTTACCACGCCTTAGTTCGATTCTGAGGTTATCGAGACCTCCCTTTACCTCAAGGGTTGTCTTGACTACGTCCGGGTCTCTATCTACCTCAGCCGCAATACTTTCTACGATCTTGTCTATCTCTTCCTCCAAAACTGGAATATTTTCCCTTTCGCCAATAGCGTCTAGGATTAAGTCCAGCCTCACATCTTTTTCCGCTTCTTCCATCAGTTCAGATCGGAGCTCTTCCCAAGATTTATCTATATACTCAAGATACATTTCAAAATTCAACCCCGACTCCTGCAACTTATCTTGAAGTCTATCCAAGAGGTTCTGGGCCCGCTCAGCTATCATAACCTCAGGAATGTCAAATGTGCCTCTTTTTAGAAGTTCCTCTTGAACTTCCTGTACGAACTGTTCTTTGGCCATCGAAACTTTAAAGTCCAAAATGCCCTGTCTTACTTCTTCACGAACTTCGTCAAAGGAGCTTTTCCCTAGACTTGCTACTATTTCATCTGCAGTACTTGGAATGTACTTTTCATACACTTCCTTGATTTCCACCTGAAATCGAACTGTCCTAGGCTGTTCTTCTCCTTCTATGGGATAGGCAGCTTCAAATTCCCTGGTCTCACCTTTCTTCATGCCTATAAGCGTTTCGCCCAGTCCAGGGATAACAGGATATTCATGCCCCACTTCGAGATAGTTTAAATCTTCGTCTATGTCGAGTTGGAGATGAAGGGAATCATCATCGTGAGCGTCAATTGTCTTTATATGGCACGTAGCGTAATGGCCCGGCTCTAAAACTAGATCACCTTCTAAAGGTCGTAACTCGGCCATACGCTCTTTCAACATCTCAATCTGTTCATCGACATCTTCCTCAGATACCGTAGGCATTTCAAACGGAATGGCTATGTCGTTATATTCCTCTAGCTCTACCTCAGGATACACCTGGACGCTAGCCTTAAATCGCAACGACTCACCTTCTACAAAGTGGATGTCTGAAAACTCAGGATCATCTACAGGTTGTATCTCCGCCTCTTCAACTGCCTTGAGATACTCCTCGGATACGGCTTGACGAATTGCCTCATCATACAGTTCAGACGCGTAGTAACGGGCAACTAAACTCTTAGGAGCCTTACCCCGCCTGAAACCTGGGATTTCGACTCTTTTTACAATCTTCCTGTAAGCGCTATCTAACGCTTCCTCAACCACCTGCTCTGGACTCTCTACCTCCAGTAGCACCCTTGAACCTTCCATCTTTTCTGTAGTAACTTTCACAACCTAGTCCTCCTTCAACTGATCATGATCCCAACATCTGTTAACATATACCCTATCCCGCAATCCATCGCAATAACCGTCGCGTATATCTCTCAACGTAACCTTCGTAGAGATGCCCTTTTATTTTACAAGAAAACAATAACATATAAGCGGCTATGCTTGCTGCAAAATTCCCAAACTCGCGAGGCAACTTGATCTACTTCCGATGGCCGCTTCAAGTATGCCCAATTCACAGACAGCCTTTAGCAACTGGACAGTTAGCCGCATTAACGTACATCGCATTGCATGTTTACCCAATATCAAAATATAATTATATTCAATCCTGTTAGCATAGGCAATCGTCTATACAGCGTCCATGTCCCTTCAGCAACTCGGCCCCTTTTGAATCCTGCAATACTTTTAAAGATCAGCCAAAATTGAAGGAAGGTTTCACCCAAAATAGCCTTTTAGCAGTGGTGCGAGGGAGGGGATTCGAACCCCTACGCCTTTGGGGCACTGGATCCTAAGTCTTACCTTCTTCATTTAACCTAGTTTAGCCTAATTTATAAAAGCCCGATTTTACGGGCTTTTTTGGCCTTTCTGCTGGTATAATTTCCCTGCTGGTTTAGTCCTTTCTGATGTAATTTAATCGTTATTGCATTACAAATTGCATTACTGCAGTAACTTTGGATACGGCCTATTGGCTGTTATTTTCTCTCCATTTCCAACCTGTCAATCTCTCATAGGCCTTCCTGCAGTCCCTAGCGAATGTACTCCTAGCGGTCTCAGGGTATGCCCATTGTGGGTACTTTCTATTCCATTTTCTCAATTTCATTGCCCAGGACCCCATTTCTTCAACCACAAAGACAGCTAAGGTTAAATGCTTTTCTGTAAGCCTTCTGCTCTTCTCTTCTTTCTTCCCAGTTAATTTCAGGAGCTTTTTCCTTTCTTCCAGGTAGAGTTTTTTAATCTTAGAGCCCGGTAAGTGTGGGGAGACTTCGAGAGTAACTTTGCTTAAACAGGAAATTCTTGTCCTTACCCTGGCATGACTTATAGGGTAAGCTATGCCAGTGAGTATAAAATTAACAGCTTGGGGTTCTGGCCAGAAGGCTTTATACTGTTCAGCCAGGTGTTTCAGGCGGCCCAGGATGCCAGATTTGTTGATAGGGACAACTTCTCTCCATTCGGAACGGGGGTTAATGTAGGATAAATAAACATTACCGTAACCGACCCCAGGAACAAACTTGCCTTGCTCAAAACCCGAAGCTACTTGTTTTGCCTGTTCTACCAGGGATTCACCAGGGTTATCTCCGGCAGGGACATTCAGGGTTACGGTTAATGTATGCCCTTCCTTTTCCGCGGTGGACTTAATCCATTCAGGCACTTCTTCCGGCTTTAAGAGTTTGCCGTTTAAAACTTCCTGCCGGAATTCTAGAATTTCATCATTATGGTTGGCAAGTATAGAAATAATCCTAGATAGGGCCTGGAACCGTTTATCGGGAGGTATTTCCCTTGGTGGCATATCCTGGCCTTGTTGCTGCTTGGGGAGCTTTGGTATGTTGGCATAAGAGCTGTAGCTGACTAATTCTTCCTCTATTCGTTCAAGTAGATACCCTAAACCTCCACCCTCTCCCAGTTCTTCTTCCTCGTTAGCTACCTCAATAAATCCCTTCTCAATAATGACAGTCCAAACCTCATTTGGTATCTTTCCTATTTTTTTCTGGACCCGTTTCCTCCATTCTGTTGGTGAAAGGTGTGTCATTTTACAATCTCCTATCATGTATTTTTTCAATATTATACTAAAGTTGGCTATGAAAGACAAGGAGGGAATAGGTATCATGAACAGACACACACCTAGAAAGCCGGCAATCGAACGTGGGACAGTTGATGTTCCTTGGATTGCCGCCTATTTAGGGATAAACTTAAATGCCGCTTATGCCTTAGTTAAAACCCCGGGTTTTCCTTGTATCAAGATTGGAAAACGTTTTGTGATCCCGAAAGAGGCTTTTCACAGGTGGCTTGAACAAGCAGCACTGGACAAGCAGTCTTATAACACAGCCGAAAACTAGTAATGGCGGGCGTTGAGGAATGGGGAATGTAATTTTACTGCAGTTTTATGAA
>Ga0208564_1000078_pt1 | contig 88647 bp, 64 predicted proteins | sample AD_UKC073_MetaG_FD_184439 | JGI IMG/M metagenome (GOLD analysis project Ga0208564, IMG submission 184439) | Active sludge microbial communities of municipal wastewater-treating anaerobic digesters from USA - AD_UKC073_MetaG (SPAdes) (version 2) | ecosystem: Engineered > Bioreactor > Anaerobic >... | reverse complement strand
CGCCTGCGTTCCGGATCCTGTCCAAGTGGGACACGCCCATTTACACCGGCAAGTTCACCTATGGGTGAGGCGGGGTCTGCCGGTACTCGTGGCGAGTACCATCCAACTTCCAAGGCGAGTACTGGATTGAGGTCCGGCCCAACCTGGGCCCGTTCGGCCCGGCCCAGCCGGCCCGGGAGTTGTATCGGATCCAGTAAGGAGCGCCCGCCGGGTACGGCCGGATCTTTCTCTCGCCCCTCCTCCTTTTTCTCTTCCAGAAGCCTGACGTCCTTTTCCTTGGGTGAGTTTCGTGCTGCCCGTAGCGGCACGCAGCCGGATATGCCCTGCTGCCGTCAAATTTTCTAATTTTCGCGAGAACCGGCCTTGACATATTTTCTCTTTACGTTTAGATTACGTTTATGAAACTGAATAAGGCCATTCGTTTATTACACGATTGCGAACAGGGGTTGCGCCGCCTGGTTGCCGAGGCCGCTGCCGAAGGTGACTATGGGTGCGTACAGCGCATTGCGGAATTCGCTAAGGCGGTGGGCGCATTGGTTGCGGAGAGCCAACCCGCCTCCGAAGCATCGCAGGCCGCATCCACAGCAGGCGGTGGCGGAACGGGCAAGACCCGCCAAGCAGGTCCGGAAAGCACGGCCACTGCAGGACGGGGACGGACACGTGCCATCTCGGAGACATACCCGCGGTTCTTCCGGCGTGGCAACGAACTGGTCAAGGTGGGGTGGTCGAAAAAAGAGCGGAAAGAGTACACCCACCGGGCTTCCCGCCGGGCCATCGATGCGGTAAGCGCGGCGGTGCGGCAGTTGGGCAGTAACAGCCGGCTCTTTACCGGCGACAAGCTCCTGCCGCTGAAAGACCCGGTCGATGGCTCGCCACTGGCCGATTATCAGGCCTACGTCGCCTTAGCATGGTTGAAGCATCTGGGTATTGTCGAACAACACGGGCGCAAAGCGGGATATAGCCTGGTTCCGAATAAACATGTCGAGGGCACAATAACCGCAGGTTGGCAAGGACTTGCCGAGTGGCGAGGCTGACAGCATACTCAGATCTTGGAAGAACAAGGAATAAGGCATGGTGGAATTGTATGTCCCCTCTGCTGATGGGGGGGAAGAAGAAGGCTTGAACGATCCTGGTGTCGAGTTCTTTCTTGGCGATGTCGAGCACCACCTCGCGAGGGAGGTCGCGCAGAACGTTATCGATGTTCCCAGGACGGGTGTCCAAACGGTCCACCTGTATTTTGAGCTAATCGACCTGCCTAAGGCGAAGCTTCCATGTGTTCACGAACTGGCTGAGCGTTTTGAGCGCTGCCGTGCCTTTTGGCAGCCAGATAGGACATCAGATAAGAAAGTCAGCCGCTTCTTTACGAACGGCCTTGACCTCTTACAACGTCCTACTGTCAAAGTTCTGCGCATCAGCGATTACGGGACCACTGGCTTAACTGGCAACGATACCGACAGGACCGGTCGATGGTACGCGCTGGTCCGCTCCGCGGGCGTTTCCAACAAAGATGAGGGCGCTGGAGGCTCTTACGGAATCGGCAAGTACGCACCCTTTGCTGCGTCTGAGATCCGGACAGTGTTCTATTCAACACGCACCGAGGATGGTGAGGTTGCCTTTCAGGGCGTCGTTCGTCTTGCAAGTCACAAAGATCGCAACGAGCGCACTACTCGCCGCACCGGTTATATCGGACGGTGTAATCATGAAACACACTCTTGCGCTGCAATCAGAGACATTACCTCCATCCCTGAGGCCTTCGTGCGGCGCGCTCCGGGCACCGATATCTTTGTTATCGGATATCGTGCTCCTGACGGGTGGGAACGGAATCTGCTTTCCTCAATACTGACTAATTTCTGGCCGGCAATCCACCGGAACATAATCACTTTCCGTGTTGGCGACAGAGTAGTAGACGGGACCACCTTGGCGGCAGATTTGGATGAGTTTGCACAAGACAAAGACTTTACGGCACACCTGTACTACAAGGCGTTACGGGAAGGTCAGCGGCACGAAACCAGCATAAACAGCCTTGGCACCGTAGCCCTGTACCTGACTGCGAGCGACGAAGAGTTGCCCAAACGGGTAGCACTAACTCGCAAGACGGGCATGATTATTAACCTCAAGGCGTTTAGATCCCGCCGTCCGTTCTGCGGATACTTCGTTTGTGACGACCCAGCCGGCAATGAACTGCTTCGTTCCCTGGAACCCCCTCGCCACGATGAGTGGAATCCTAAACGTGGTTCTCCAGAGGCGGCAAGAGCACTGCGGGAGCTTTACGAATGGATTCGGGGCCGTATCAGGGACTTAAGCCCCGCTCCCACGACCCAGGCACTTGATGTTCCAGATCTCGCCCGTTATTTGCCATATTACGACGACGCGGAAGAGCTGGCCGAGGGGAACAACAGCGGGAGTGCAACGGAACAGGAGGTTCAGTTTACGCCCTTACCGCGCACGGGTGTGATTGAGGTTCGGCCCGCTGCAGAACCGAGGCCGGTAGTTCTGGAAGCAAGCAATGTGGGTGGCGAGACGGACATTCAAGATGGCGGTGGCAGGGGAGAAGGGGGGACCGGTGCGGTCAGTGGAACGAATAACGGCGATAACGGGGCAGGAGCCAGTGCGGGAGGAGGGCATGGAACACACCCCTCCCGGACACCTGCCTCCAAACCGGAGCTGAGACTACGCAGCTTCCGGCGAAATGACGGCACCTACGAGCTGGTCGTGCGATCGCTGAGTGGAGACGCGGAGGGTTTCCGCCTGGTTGCTGTCGGTGAAGATGGTCGTACTGAGGTACCTGTGCTGACCTCCGCACAGGATGCAAATACCATGGCCGCTCTTCCGGTGAATGGTCCAAGCATAGAGGTCCCAATTTCCGCTCAGCAACCGGCACGTGTCGTGGTGCAGTTGGGGACCCCACTACGGCTTGCGTTGGCAGCGGAGGCAATATGAGAATCATCGACCGCTCATTACCGTATCCAGTCCTCAGCCCCACCCGTGACGACGTTATGCCGAACCGGTTCGACCTTCATTGCAATTGTCGATCCGATAGTCAGCGCTACTACATCTCGTACGAGTTTGAGCACGAACATCCTGGTCTCGCGGATTTGGTTAGATCCGAGACAGCCGCTTACGCGGTACACGTCGAAGGGCGGGATAACTTCTACCGAATTCTCCATGTCCCTTGCCGCCCAAAGGATATCATCGAGATTGAGGCCGATCACGTGTCGGGGACCGTGGAGATCACCGGGTTTGTTGTGGCGCGACAGCCCATCCACTCCTATACCATCCAAGGTGCTCACCCCGACTACGGCAATGCAACTTTTTCTATAAGGCCAGGAGATGTCCTTGCATACAGCAGAACGTTTACGTTTGAGGCAGAGAAGGAGTATGATCCCCTCAGGAAACTGTCATCCATCATGCAGCTTCTGCACGATGATCGTCCCGATGGTCCATTTGTGGTCGACTTGGACCAAGAAAAGATAACAGTTTTTCTTTCCAAACCAGACTATGAGTCGTATGGCCACGCTCGCCATGATCGCAGACTCGCCTCTCTCCTCATCCAGGGTATCGTTCTGCCTGTCCTCGTGACTGCCATTGCTGATGCAGGACGACGCCTACAGAACAACGAGCCGCTGCCGAAATGGGCACAGATTGTCCGCCAGCGACTCGAAGCTCTGCAAATGAGCTTGGAAACCGGAGCTGAGCGAGGCCTCGAATACGCACAAGCGATTTTGCAGCACCCAACACGCCGGTTCTTGACCGACCTGCTGAGAGTCTCGGAAGGAGAGCGCAATGAGCCTGAAGTATCTGAGTGACACGTGGCTGGTGCGTTTGCGGAATGCGGTGCCACAGAACGCAGAGCGATATACCTCACTTAGTTCCTGGTTGGAGGAGTTTGCCGACGGTAAAAGGTACTGGCGGGACACCGGCATCGAAGTTACCTCGCTTCCCGAACTCAAAGTCTCCGCTCGTCCTGAAGATGACGCGGAGAATGCCATCCTGCTTTTTTCCGCCCTCCGCAACCTAACCCCTGTGCAAGCCATGGAAGCGCGACTCTGGACTTACCTCACGCATGTTACCTATTGGTCCTATATGGTCGCCCGGTGGGGCAACGTGAAACCTGATGTAATCCTCGACAGGTTCTTCTTGAGAGGAGGCGGAATCGCCTCGTTAGTAAGAAATGGAATATCACGCCTCTGGTGGTCGGGCTATCTCACATACGACGGCAATCGCTCCGACCCATTCGAACTGACACGGGTTCTTTTTTCAAAGCAGGACATACATACTGGCCTGCTTGAGCGCAGTCTTGGCAAGAGTCCGACGATCCGCCGGGCTACGCTGGAGTATTTCAAGAACAATTCACAGAAGATTGAACGGCTTGGCGGTTGGTCGATTACTGTTCAGAAGATGATGCGCGACCTCAATACTGCCGGTGGAGTGTACTTGCTGGACGCCCTGACGACCAGACAAGTACACGACATCCTGGACACCTCGCTGGCTAATCTCGCAGCTTGATAACACGGCGAGCATTACCTTCCTGGAGACGACATGCCGATGGACCCGCTTGTAGCCTATCGCTGCCCTGAATTGCACCCCCTCATCGAACAAAATGTCCTTGAGATACTCAACCCCGGTGCAGATGCGTCGCAGCCATGGCTAACGTTAAGCCTTGAAATTGTTCCGCTGCGCGAGCAGACGCGCAGAGGTCTGACCACCTACTCGGTGGAGGTCCTGCGGGACGCCGACGTTGCTGACGAAAGAGCTGCAGCCTACGGTCCCGGTGAGGGGCCACATTCGAAGTACACGGTTGAGGCTCAGCACGAAAACGGTGGATGGGAGTGCATCGAAGCATTTGAGGATGTTGATGACCTTATAGCTTGGATTGAGTCTGAAACAGCGTGTATCAAATAGCGACCGTCCTGCCGCACGATACTCCGCCGTGACCGGGCACAGCGGGGGCCATCTCCAAACCATGCTCAAGCGTCGTGCAGATTTCAGCTTGGAAGCCTGGCACCCCGGCTGGCCGTGAGCAAGCGGTGAACCGCGTATCCGGATGAAAGCGGCACCAACCCAGCACGTCGGCTTGCGAATGCAATCACTGGGGCCCTGAACAGAAGCATCTGCAGGCAGAAGCAGTACCTCAGTCTTCCTTCACCTGGAGCGATGTGTCTCCGATCTTATTTTCATGAGTCTGGCCTTCAAGTGGTCTATTCTGGCCAGATCGCATTCCCACACGATGACCACGCGCCAGCCCTCGCGCCGCAGGCGCTTGCTGACCTCCTTGTCCCGGGCAATGTTCGCGGCAAATTTCCGTTCCCAGAAATCAATACGCGATTTCGGAGTGTACGCATACCGGCAGCGTTGATGCCGGTGCCAGAAGCAGCCATGCACAAAAATCACTGTCCTGTACTTTGGCAGAACAATGTCGGGCCTGCCAAACACACGGTCCCCCGTGCAAAGCCGGAAGCGGAAGCCGAGTCGGTGAAGCAGGGAACGTACCAGTTGTTCAGGTCTCGTATTCCGCGAGCGAATACGGGACATATTCCAGCTTCGACGCTCTTGACTCAGCCGGTCCATGATCTGTCTCAGCGGAGCAAATCCCAGACAATGCCTGCAATTTCCCTGGCCATCAAAGGCGGAACGGCGTTGCCGACCTGGGTGTATTGGGCAGTACGATGGCCGCAGAACAGATAGTTGTCGGGGAACGTTTGAAGCCGGGCAGCCTCGCGAACTGTCAGGCTCCGGCACTGCGTCGGATCATAATGGATATAATAGTGGCCGTCTTTGGCGATGTGGCTCGTAATTGTAGTTGACGGTCGGCCTGCGAGCTGGACACGGAACCGGTCATCAAAGTTGCCGTGCTTGAGAGCCGTCGGCACGTTGAAGTGAGCCGGCAGCAGTTGCTTGGGAAAATCGCGCAAGGTCGGCGATCTGCCGCGAGCCTTTCCAAAGCAGGCCACAAACAAATAGCGGTGCAAATCACGGGGCATGTGCAGGCGCGTGGCGTGATTGCAAACGCCGCCAATCCGAGGGTCGAGGAACCAGTTCGGCTCAACTTCAGTGCGAGGCTCGCAGTCGACAAACTCGGCACCCCGGCCCTTTCGTGGCACACTCAGGGAACTTAAAGCGTGGATCACCTCTTTATACACGTCCGCGCAGCCGTCGCTCAGCAGCGTCTTCATCCAGCTCTCATCAATTGCCCGCTCCAGCGTGTGAACCCACTCCTCTGCGCTGTCGGCGGTTTTAGACAATCCACTTCGAAGCCTCGGGAGGCCTGCAAGAACAGCTTTCGCGGGCACCGGGTCCCGGACAATCAGGGTGTTTGGCGATGCTCCGCGGAGATCTTCCCGGACACCCAGCAGAATCACTCGATGCCTGGCCTGCGGGATGCCGTGGCATTCGGACCGCACGACAAAGTCCACAGGATTCGAGCCGTCGAACATCGCAGCCCGCTCCAGCGAGTAGATGTGGTAGCGGGAGCGATACTGTGTAGCGACAGAACGTCCTTCACGGCGGACCGCCTCAGCAGGAAAGTGCAGGTCCTCCAGAATCCGGTCGAAGATCCGCCGGTTTTCCAGCGTGGCCGATAACAGCCCCTTGACATTTTCCATGACAAAGACGGCCGGCCGATGGTCTGCCAGAACCTGCAGGTACTCGACGTAGAGGTACTGTCGAGGATCCTCCTCGGGCACATAACGGGTGTTGAATTTGTTGCGATACCTGTATCGGTTGCGCGACCGGCCAGCTTTGGAATAGGCCTGGCATGGAGGGCCGCCAACCAGCACCCATTTATCTTCCCCACCAATTGCTTCCCGGATGCGCTTGCGGACTTCTTCCGGATCCTTCACCCCGAGTTCAGCGTGCCATGCCTCCCGATCGGCGGCATTCGCAGCCTCCGGATTCGAATTGAACAGCTCCTCATACGACAACTCGCCGCGCAGGTGGCTGTAATACGCCGAGGGCACATCGCCATGTTTGAAAAACCGGAAGAACGCACGTAACCTCAGCGTTTGATGGGCGACAGCATCCTTCTCGATTGACAGGCAGACTTTGAACCTGGGCCTGCCTTCGGAACGCCCCAGGGCAGAGAATCCTTCGCCGAGCCCACCTGGGCCGGCGAATAAATCGACCACCGGAATAAGACCATCCACGGCCACAAGCACCGCTTCCTTAACCCGCCGACAACACTCGGCCGCAGGTGGGGCCAGTATATGCGCCCAGGCGAATCATGCCAGGCCGGGCGGAAGGGCTCCGCGAGATGGCACTCAATCCTTTGTGAGCGGAAGGTTTAAGCTGCCCGCGCCCCAGTGGTTCTGTCGCCAGCCCAGGCTGCGTCGTGGCCGCCGCACTCCTGGGGTGTGTGGCTCGAGTCGGGGCCTGAAGCAGGCGGGCAGGATGCCCGCCCCCCCTCCACCGGCGGGACGCCGGGGCCACACCGAAACCCTGAGCCCCAAACCCTCACCCCTGAACCCTGAACCCCGAACCCTCCGCCTCACCCCGCAGGGCTAAACATTACACCCGGGTGAGTCTATAATGGGGCTCATGCTGACCGACTCGGCACATTCCGGACCTCGGCCCGGCCCCCGTTATGAGGCCGTATCGGCCGTCGGGCTGGCTACCGTGGTGGCGGCGCTGCACCTGGCGCTGCTGGCCGGGAGGGTGCCTGCGCGCGGCCTGCGCGGACGGCAAACCGCCTTCCTCGTCTGGCAGCAGCCGGAGAGCGCCCCCGCCGAGGTTCAGCATGACTGCAACCGCGTCCCTTCCAACCCCACCCGCAGCTACAGTGCCGGGCGGCTGGCTCTGACAGCCGGCATGGTCATCGTGGTCCTGGCCTTCCAGATGCAGGTCATGCGCGTGGGGGCGGCCCTGGCCCGCTAGCGCTCGAAGTTTCCAGTTATCAGTTTCCAGTTTCCAGCTACCGGTTCTGGCCCCGACGAGGGCACACAGTCGCAGCAACCTGGTAGAACGGATTTCCGGGAACCGAAGGCTGGATACGCAACTGACGCCTCATCACCAACAACGAACAACTGACGACTGACAACTGACTACTGACTACTGACAACACTTATTGAGAGCACAACCGTGAACGTTCTGGAACTGCCTGGCAAAATCCTTCGCAAAGTATTCGGCACGCGTAACGACCGCCTCCTGAAACGCTACGGGGCCATCGCCGATAAAGCTCTGGCCTATGAGGATGAATATCGGGCCCTTACGCCCGAGCAACTGCGGGCCAAGACGGACGAATTCAAAAAGCGGCTGGCCGAGGGCGAGTCGCCGGCCAGCCTGCTGCCGGAGGCCTTCGCCGCCCTGCGCGAGGCCTCCGACCGGGCCCAGAAGCACCGCCACTTCCACTGCCAGCTCATCGGCGGGCAGGTGCTCTACGGCGGCAACGTGGCCGAAATGAGGACCGGCGAGGGCAAGACCATCGTCTGCCACCTGGCGGCCTACCTGAAATTCCTGGAGGGCAAGAAGGTCCACATCGTCACCGTGAACGATTACCTCGTCCGCCGTGACGCCGAGTTCGCCCAGCCGATTTTCGCCCTGCTGGGGGCCACGGTGGGCTATATCCAGTCCCAGGTGGATCCCGGCGGGCACGAGGGCATCCGCAAGCAGGCCTATGCCTGCGACATCACCTATGGCACCAACGCCGAGTTCGGCTTTGACTACCTGCGCGACAACATGAAGACCCGCAAGGAGGACCAGGTTCAGGGCCGGCTCGACTACGCGATCGTGGACGAGGTGGACTCGATCCTCATCGACGAGGCCCGCACGCCGCTGATCATCAGCGGCCCGGCCCACGACGACGTGACCCGTTACAAGTGGGCCGACAGTCTGGCCCGTTCTCTGGTGCGCAAGCAGGTCCAGCTCAACAACGAGACCGCCCAGCGGCTCGCCGCCTGGGGCGACCACCCGCCCGAGGAGCTGCTCAGGAATCCCAAGTTCGAGGATGCGGTCAAGCGCTTCCGCGTGGACCCGTACATGCTCACCGAGGACGAGGCGGAGGCCATCGGCCACAGGCAGCTTTTCGTCGTCCAGCGTGACCGCAAGCAGGCCCACATCACCCACGAGGGCATCGCCCTGGCCCAGGACGAGGCCGGCGTGGGCAGCTTCTACGTGGGGGCCAACATGGAGTATCCGCACCTGATCGAGAACGCGGTGCGGGCCCACACCGTCTACGAGCGCGACAAGGAATACGTGGTCCAGGACCGCCAGGTCATCATCGTGGACGAGTTCACCGGCCGGCTGATGCACGGGCGGCAGTGGTCCGACGGGCTGCACCAGGCGGTGGAGGCCAAGGAAAACGTCCCCATCAAGGAAGAGACCCAGACCCTGGCCACCATTACCATCCAGAACTTCTTCAAGCTCTACGAGTCGCTGGCGGGCATGACCGGCACGGCCATGACCGAATCGGAAGAGTTCATGAAGATCTACAAGCTGGAGGTGGTGGCCATCCCCACCAACCGGCCGGTCAACCGCATCGATCATAACGACAAGATCTACCGCACCATCGCCGGCAAGTACGACATGATCGTGGAGGAAATCAACGAGATGCACCGCAAGGGCCGGCCCAACGATCCCTTCCTGCTGGCCGAGATCTTCCGCCGGCTCAAGCCCATCGTGGCGAAGGAGCCGGGAGCGGAGGCCCTCCGCAAGGAGAAACTGGCCCGGATCGACGAGGCCCTGGCCCGCTTCGAGGCTGCGGAAAACGGGGACACTGAGTGCATCCGCTTCATGATGGAGTCGTACGATTTCGTCATGGGGAACCTGGCCAAGGGGCGGCCCGTCCTGGTGGGCACCACCAGCGTGGAGAACTCCGAAAAACTCTCCAAGCTTCTGGAAAAAACCTACGGGATCGAGCACGAGGTGCTCAACGCCAAGAACCACGCCCGCGAGGCCGAGATCGTGGCCAAGGCCGGGCACACCCACGAGCCGACCCGCGGCACGGACAAGAGCCCGGTGGGCAACGTGACCATCGCCACCAACATGGCCGGCCGGGGTACGGACATCAAGCTCGGGCCCGGGGTGGTCTACGAGGCCTGCAAGGTGCCCGAGAACGTCCGCACGCTGGCGCCGAATTACCCGGAGCGCTCGCTGCACCTGTTCCCCATCCTGAGCACCAAGTGCTGCATCAACTGCCCGGAGTACGACCCCTCCACCAATTGCGCGCACTGCTTCAAGCCCAAGCTCGATCCGCGGTTCCCGGAGATGGGCCGCAAGATCTGCTCGCTCAACGCCCCCTGCGGGCTGCACATCATCGGCACCGAGCGGCACGAGGCCCGGCGCATCGATAACCAGCTTCGCGGGCGCGCCGGCCGCCAGGGCGACCCGGGATCGAGCCGCTTCTTCCTCTCCCTGGAGGACGACCTGCTCAAGATGTTCATGCCCGACTGGATGCTCAAGATGATGGAGAAGATGGGCTTCACCGAGGGCATGAGCATCGAGGCCAAGCAGGTCAGCAAGGGCATCGAACGGGCCCAGAAGAAGGTGGAGGAGCGCAACTTCGGCATCCGCAAGCATCTCCTGCAGTGGGACGAGCCGATGGATTACCAGCGGCGGGCGTTCTACTCGCAACGGCAGCACATCCTGGAGGGCCGAAACCTCTCCGAGCTTATCTGGCACATGATTGATGACGAGATCGACGGGGCCGTCGCGCAGTATCTCGCCGAGGACTACGTGGCCCGGCGGATCTCCGATTGGTGCCGGACGGCGCTGGACGTCAACATCGAGGCCAGCGAACTGGAAGGCGAGGAGGACGCCGCCCACCTGGAGTCGCGCATCCGCGAGAAGGCCATCGACGAGGCGACCGATTCCATCCGCACCACGCTGGGCGAGTACATCGATCCCGACGAGGAACCCTCGCAGTGGGATCTGGGCGGGCTCATGAAATGGGCCCAGCGGATGTGCAACGTCTCCATCCCGCAGAATCAACTGCGCAAGATGAGCCCCGCGGAGATCGAGGACGTGCTGCTGGAGGCCGCCAGGAAGCACTATTCGGAGGTGGATCTGTCGGCGGTGGAGGCCTACCTGGATCCGGGTTACGGACGGCGGGCCCTGGCCGACTGGGCGCGGGCCAAGTTCGCCATCGAGCTCAAGAGCGAGCAGATCGCCGAGGGTTCGGCCGCCGAAGTGGCCGACGTCATCCGCGAGAAAGTTCGCGCCGCCTATGCCCGCCGGGAGATCGAGTACCCCGTGGACGCCCTGCTCAACCAGGTCTTCGCCGGGGTCGGAACGGACAACACCTATGCCCTGCAGGCCGTCGTGGGCTGGGCCAACTCGAAGTACAACGCCGGCTGGACCACCGACACGCTGGCGAACAAGAGCATTCCCGAAATCCGTGGCATGTTGCTGGACCTCACGCGGTCGTTCCAGGAAGGCGGACTGGAGCGGGAGATCGAAGCGGCCCTGGCCCGCTATCCGCTCACCGGCGACGGTGCCCAAAGCGCAAGTGCGGGGTCTGAATCAGCCGCCAGCGCGAGCGAGGGCTCGAACGGAACTCTGATCGACTGGGCGAAGGAGCGCTTCGGCAAGGCCGTTGATCTTGAGGCCCTCCGTCAACCAAACGCCGATGTCCGCGAGGTGCTCCGCCAGGCCGGCCAGGAGTTGATGCGCTGGGAGCTGACCCAGCTCGAACGTTACGTTCTCCTGCGTATCTATGACCAGGGCTGGAAGGACCACCTCCTGGAGATGGATCATCTCAAGTACGCGATCATGCAGCGGCCGTTGGGCGGCGATCAGACCCACCCGCAAAGTCAGTTCGCCATCGAGGGCCGCGACCTGTTCGAGCAGATGTGGAAGTCCGTGCGTGGTCGCGTGACCGACATGATCTTCAAGGTCTCCGTCGGCGACTCCACCGGGAGCGAGACAACCACCCGCACCATGGCCTCCGGCCCGCAAGTGCAGTTGCGCCACGACGCTTCGACCGGAGCGGGCTTCGCTGCCGCGGGCATGACTCCCGACCAGCAGGCGGCCATGCGGGCCCAGGGCGAGGCCAAACCGGTCACCATCCGCCGCGACCAGCCCAGAGTCGGGCGGAATGACCCCTGCCCCTGCGGGTCGGGTAAGAAGTACAAGCAGTGTCATGGCAAGGGAGTCAGATAGGCCGCCTCGGACAGGTAAACAGGTTGTCTTACCGGCGCCCTTTCGCAATGATCGTGCGCGATGGTAAGTATGATAGCCAAGCCCACGACTTGTGGGCCGTGCCGGCTTTGTATACCACGGCTCTTGGCCCGTGCGGCTTTGTGTGCCACGGCTTTTGAGCCGTGCTCTGTAGCACTAGCGTCTCGCCGGTGAAGAATCAGTGCGGCACCGGCGTCTCGCCGGTGCAGGAGCGGGCATCCGCCAGCATAGGGGGGCGGGCATCTTGCCCGCCTTCCTGAATCCGAATGGAGGGCAGGCGTTTTATTCGGGAAACGGTTGGTCACCAGGCTCCCATGGAGGACACGATCCGGGCGCTACGGCGAGAACGGCCGGTACGGAGCCCGGCCGCTACGGAAGTGGGGAGAGCGACCGGTGCGGAAGTAGGGAGAGCGGCCGTTCACGCAGCCCTTTGCGCGCGGGCCGGTCCGACCGCAGATCATGCGATGCCCATAGACATGGAGAAGTTGGCGTCGGGGAGAGTCACGCATGGTGCCGCTATTCTTTACCACTGTTTTACTCGTTGCCTTTGCCCTGGGGTTCATCCTTTTCGCCAGAATGCTGAAGCGCAAGGATTCGCCGCGGCAAAACCGATGGCTCCACGTGTGGGGGAGCCTGACCGGCGGACTGCTGGCCGCGGGGATGGCGGTGGAGCTCTGGAATCGCCGCTCCTCCCTGACAGCCGGTACACAGTGGATCGTGCAGGCAACCTGCGTTGTCCTGTTGGCAGGGTGCGCCCTTTACCAGGCATATCTGGCCCGCCGCCGCACAACGCCACGGGAGGCCTTGCTCAACTATGTCGCCGACTCCTCGGTGTGCGGGCAGTGCGGCTACAACCTGACCGGAAACGTGAGCGGGATCTGCCCCGAGTGCGGCTGGGCCATCCCGGCGCGCCCGCCGCTTGTCGAACGCCGCGGCTGGGTCCGGTGGTGGGAGCAATGGGACATCCAGTATCTGGAGAACTGGAAAAAGTCGCTGGCGAGCATGGCCCTGCTCACCTTCAGCTTTGGCGGCCTGTTCGTCTTTGGCGCTTACAAGGGCGTTCCAGCCGTTATGGTCCTGGCGGGTCTGCTCCTGCTGAATTTCACGATTAATGTGATCCGGGTGATTGCCTATGCCCGGCGCCTGCGGGGCCAGGCCAGCCCGCCGGCACAGAGCAGCCCAGAGCAACGGTAGCCGCAGGTGTTGCAGTTCCTCGTAGCGGGGCGACGCGGGCCTGAGGAGGGCGTGCATCCTGCACGCCTTTGAGGCGGGCGGGATACCCGCCCCCCTGATGCGCCAGGCCGCTTGACCCTGATCCTTTGTCAGACTCGTAGCCCCAACGGGCTGTATTGACTGGGCTAATCGGGGTAAACTATCGTAGATTTTACAGAAACTCACAGGCCGGGGAGCGCCCCTCAGGCGTCGCTGCTTTTAGGGTTTGGGGCGCCCTCTGCGGCTTGGCGTGCAAGGGAGTATTGATCCGTCATGGCCTTGGACAACCGGAGTATTGAAGGACGTTTCGACCGCAAGCGCGAAGAGAAAGAGCGCATTAAGGCCGGCCTGCCCGGCGAGGATGAACCGCCACTACCCCCGCCCGTGGAGCCCATCCACACGGACAAGAACAAGCAGGTGGGGCGCAATGATCCCTGTCCCTGCGGCTCGGGCAAGAAATTCAAAAAATGCTGTGGGAAACAGGCATGATCGATTACCTGCGTCAGCTTCTCAGCGAGCTGCGCGATCCCTGGGTCTGGTTCGGGTTGGGAGCCCAAGGGCTCTTCTTCATGCGCTTCTTCTGGCAATGGGTGGTGAGCGAGCGGCGCAAGCAGAGCACCATCCCGCTGGCCTTCTGGTACCTCTCGCTGGGCGGCGCGCTCTCGACCTTTGTCTATGCGGCCGGCCGACGCGACCCGGCCATTATGCTGGGGCAGCTTCCGGCCTGCTTCTTCTATATCCGGAACCTGATGCTGATCCACGGACAGGCGGTCCGGCGACGCCGTGCCGGCCTGCCCGTGACGACGCCAAGCACGTCCAAGGTCTGGGAGACCGGAGAAACAACTGTCCAGGGCTCCCGGCCGTGACGTAAGCTATTGACCGTACTTGGTTTAACAGACGGATTGATTCACGTACTGGCTATCCTATAATTCGCTGACAGGAGCGCGCAGGTGCCCACCATCCTGGCGGCAACAGGCATAGCGGGTAAGGCCGGTGAGATTCTGATCGCCGGCTCGCTGCTGGTCATTTTCTTTCTGGCGTTGGGGGTGGGCCTCTGGTACTATCGGCGCTGGCGAGGGGAACCGGATCCCCCCTCTTCCGTTCCCTGGACGTTGGATGATTTGCGCAAGTTGCGGGCCCAGGGAATGTTAACTGATACCGAATACCAGGCGCTGCGCGACACGATTATCGGCCTCCATACCGGGGAGCCCCCTGCGGCGGCGACGCGGGAAATCCCACGTCCGGCCGCGGCCCAGAAGGAGGCTGACGAAGAGTGGGACTGGGTCGCGGAAGAGGATCCCCGATCCGGCGGTTTTGATGTTAAGAAGTGAAGCCTGGACTGACGATACCGTTCGCAACGGCCTGAAGCGCAGGCAGGGAAGTCAGCGAAGACAAGGGAATCAATCGCCGCCGGCCAAAAGCCGGCCGCATGGCGGGAATTAAATGGCAGGGCCTCGTAATACTGGTAGTTCCGGCAGCAAGGGCGGCCGTCGTCCGACCACCTGCAGTTTCTGCGGCAAGAGCCAGCGCGAAGCCGGCCCCATGGTCGAGGGGCCCGGCGACGTCTATATCTGCGCCGCGTGCGTGGACTTGTGCCACAACATCATCAAGCAGGAAAAACGCAAGAACGGACCCGCCCGGCACCTGACCGGGACCATCCCGGCTCCCCGGCAGATCAAAGAATATCTCGACCAGTACGTCATCGGACAGGATCGCGCCAAGAAGTGCCTCGCGGTCGCAGTGCACAACCACTACAAGCGGCTGGCACATGCCGACTCCGCGGAAGATGAAGACGTCGAAATCGACAAGTCCAACGTGCTGCTCATCGGGCCCACCGGCTCGGGCAAGACCCTGCTGGCACGCACGCTCGCGCGCATCCTCAACGTCCCCTTCGCCATCGGCGACGCCACCACCCTGACGGAGGCCGGCTATGTCGGCGAGGACGTCGAGAACGTGCTCCTGCGGCTGCTTCAGAACGCGGATTACGATCTGGAAGCCGCCCAGCGCGGGATCATCTACATCGACGAAATCGACAAGATCGGCAAAACCTGGAACAACGTCTCCATCACCCGGGACGTCAGCGGTGAGGGTGTTCAGCAGGCCCTCCTGAAAATGCTCGAGGGCACCATCAGCAACATTCCGCCCCAGGGCGGCCGGAAGCATCCCGAGCAGCAGTACATCCAGATGGACACGAGCCACATCCTGTTCATCTGCGGCGGGACCTTCACCGGGCTGGCCGACATCATCAAGCGCCGGCTGGGCAGCTCGGCCATCGGCTTCAACAGCGAGTTGGCCGCCAAAGAGGACGAGCCGCAGCAACTGGGCCACGTTCTGTCGCAGGTGACGCCGGACGATCTCATCGAGTTCGGCATGATTCCCGAATTCGTGGGCCGTTTGCCGGTCATCACCGCCCTGGAACCGCTGGGCTTGGAGACCCTGATTCGCATCCTCACCGAGCCCAAGAACGCCTTGGTCCGCCAGTACCAGCGGTTCTTCGACATGGAAGGCTGCGAGCTGGAGTTCACCCCCAAGGCGCTGGAGGTCATCGCCAAGAAGGGTCTGGCCCGCGACACCGGGGCCCGCGCCCTTCGCGGTGTGATTGAAGAACTGATGTTGGACATCATGTACCGCCTGCCGGAAGAGGGCAACAACGGCCGGTACGTGCTCACGGAAGAGGTCGCCGAAGGCAAAGTCGATCTCTTCAGCCAGCGGCAGTTGCGCAAAGAATCCGCGTAATTACCCCCAAACAGAAAGGGACAACAAACGGCACGGGTGGCCCACCTCTTCAGAGGGGGGTTCACGATTTCCGCCGTGGAAGCCTATCCCTCCCCGCCATGCTCAACACACCGGCCACGACGATGGCCAGAACCGATACAGTGAGCAGGAGGATCACACCGCCCATCACACGCACCGGCAGGTGCCGCGAAGCAAACATCAGCAGGGGCGTCAGCGAGCCGAGTATGGCGAAGGGCACGAACACCGCGGTCTCGCTGGACAGCACCTGCCACCGCGCCCAGCTCCGAGGCATCTGACCGGCGGGTACCACCGGCTCAGTTGAGCCGCACTCGTTGCACACGAGGCCGGTCGAATGGCGGCGGTCGTAGCCGCAACGCGGGCAAAGCGGGGCGTTCAGCTCCTGCCAACGTGTGCCGAGATTCTTGTAGCAGGAATGGAGTACCATTGCGGGAAAACTCGCCAAAACCAGGACCGCGAGGGAGAGGCCCACCAGGTAATGAGAGGACCCACGTTCCAGCAGGCAGCTTACGCCAACGCTAAAGCCAATCACCAGGAGGGCCAGCCACTCCACAGCCACGACCGACAACAGTACGCACCGCAGCGCCCGCTCGCGGGCCAGCAGATCATAAGGATGAGGCGTCTCCGCCGGGGAACCGCGCCACAGTTCCCATGTGAACAGCGGCATGAACCATTGCACAATCCGGAACCTCCGCAGGTAGCGGGCCCCCGCTATTGCAACGTCACCGCCACCGGCGTAACTGCCGGTGGCGTTTTCGTTTACGCTCGGCGCATCGTTGGACGCCTCGTCCGAGCAGGCGATCCGCTCGTCTTCCGGCTCGTCGCAGGCACGCACACCGTTCCGCTCTAAAGTCGCCAGGTCCAGCTCGCCATAGGCCACAGGGTTCAGGTGGATTTCACCTTCGCGGGTTTCGGGCGTGACGATGATCTTCTCGATGTAGGTCGCCACGATCTGGCGAGCCTGGAAGTCCCGCCGGCCGTCCATCGTCTCGGCAAACACAGCGATCCGCTTTCGCGCCCACCTGCGAATCTCTTCCTCGTCGGTGCCGCCGGTCTCCAGGCGGAGGTTCCGCAGTTCCGCCTCCAAGTGCTCGCGTCGTCTGCGAAGCTGCGTAAGCTTGCTGTTGAGCAGCGCCAGGTTGGCCGGGTCGAGGTTTTCGGTCAGCGAGGCAACCGTCTGGTCGAGTTCGTAGATGTCGCGTTCGAGCCGCTTCGCCTGGGCCTTGGCGGCCGAGCCGCCAGTGACCGAAGCAACGAACTTCTCCACTGCCGCCTCGACGCCGCCGGCGTCGGCGAAGATCAATCGGCCTACCGTCTCCAAGGCGAACTTCTCCAGCGGCTCGGACTTCACGTGTAGCGGCGTGGGGCAAGTGCTCTTGCCATGCCGCCTGCGACCGGAACAGACGTAGTACTTGGTGACAATGGTGCTGCCGCCCTTCCTCTTAGCCTCGCCCCAGAATCGGCTGCCGCAGCAGCCACAATGCAACACACCGGACAGTAGCCAGAGCCGAGCCTGCTGGCCCAGCCCGCCCACGACCTGGCAGCGCCGCATCACCATCACCTGCGCCCGGTCCCAGTCTTCGCGCGAGACGATGGCGGGCAGCACGTCGCGGATGACGATCCAGTCCTCCTCCGGCAAGAGACGCGGCTTGCCCGATTCCTCACGCTGCTTCATCTTGTCGACGCGGCCACCTTTGACGGCGTAGAACTTGCTCTCGGTGCGGCGGTTCCACACCAGATCACCGCGATAGACTGGGTTCTCGATGATGGCTTTGACCGTGGTGTGCGCCCAGAGATTGCCGCGCGGCGACGGCAGGCCGCGCGCGTTGAGCCGGTCGGCGATGCCGAAGAAGCCCACGCCGTCGAGGCACCAGGCGAAGATGTCGCGGACCGTCTGTACGCGCTGGGGTTCCGAAAGTACCAGCCGGCCTTTGCAGTCCTTACCGGGCTTGCGGAGCGTCTGGCCCTTGCGATACACGGCCGTGACGTTGCCGTCCTTGTCCAGCACCTTTCGCACCTGCCCGGGAAAGTGCCGCACGCGGTAAAGAAACGCCCCGTCCGGCCCGACAATCTCGCGGTCGTAGCCGTACGGACACGGGCGGCCGGGGTCGGACTCGGCCTGCACCGCGGACACCTGCCCACGCAGCGTGTTCTGCGACAGCGAAATGGAGAATTGGCGATTCTGAAACTGCTTGACCGTGCGCAAAATGTCGCCGTCGAAACTTTCGCGATGCAGGTAATCTTCGGTTACCGACAGTACGGTCACGCCCGCTTCGCGCAGCAGGTAGCGATAGTGTTCGGTCTCGGTAACATCGCCGCGAGAAAAACGGTCGCTGTTCCAGACGATGACCGCTTTGAATTGCCTGGCCTGGGCATCCTTGATCATCTGCAGAAACCCACGCCGTCCGTTGGCCGACGTGCCGGTGATGGCGTCGTCCACGTACTCACGGATGATCTGGTAGCCGTTTTCCTCGGCGAAACGGACAACTTCCAGCCGCTGGTCGCCGAGGCTTTGCTCCTGCTTGTCGGTGCTGCGGCGCAGGTACGCCACAGCGGGGATCAGGTCGGTTGCCGTCTTGATCATGCGCCTTCCTTTCATGCTGGTGGAACGGTGTCAACACGCGCTCACTGAGCCAGCGTTTCGGCCCGTCATCAAGTCCATTTCGCGACGCTTCCGCACCCGCCAGCGGTAGGCTTTCTGGCGGCAGGCCGGGCGGCAATATCGGGCCTCGGGACGGCTGGCGAAGAATGCCACGCAGCACACGACGCACGCCCGGCGGTAGCAGCCGCGATGATCACCGCATCGCCGCCAGCACGCGGCCAGGATCATTTCGCGGGTTAACACGACGTCCGTGTCCTCGTTTGCGCGTTACAGCAGAAATTATGCAACGCAGAACAAACTCTGTTTATGCTGGTGACTGTTCCCGCCGCCATCAGGAGAAAACTCGTTTTCCAAGTACCTATTGACTGTGTGTATGAGCGTGTGACCTGGTGCGATTCGGGGCATCATCGGGGGTCTTGGCTTCGAACTCTCCGCACCAGCAATCGCATTCCACCAACGGGAAGCATGCCAGCTTCATCGGGCCCTCGCGCCATACCGGCGGCCTGCGGTGGCAGTAGCCACCACCGAATACCTGATCTGCACAGCATGACATCAAGTGCGGCCGCTCAGCAGGCGGATTAGGATGGAAGAATCGGCAACGATCACAACGTGCTGACGACATGGCGGTGTCCTTTCTGAATTCGTCACCGAATCCGTCACATACCCCTCTCACATATGCACACACGCATATTCATGGCGAGAGAGGGAGTATGTGACGGATTCCTATAGACAACGAGAGAGAGTGTTTTTCTCCTTATTTTTCAGGCTTCTTGTGCTTCCAAATCCGTCACAAGCGGCTTGTGACGGATTTGTGACGGATTCGCCGGTTCGGCGCGTTCAGCGACTGGGGACGCCGGTCGCCGTTGCGCTTCACCGCTCGCCGGGCTTCGAGAATCGACGCCACGCGCCGGCGGACCACCAGGGCGATGAAGGTGTGGCGGTTCGACTTCGCCGGGTCGAACCGCGGCAGGCGTTTCAGGACATCCATCCGAATGTCCTGTTCGATGTCCTCGACATCGCTGGGCGTGAACCCGGCCTTACCTGCCAACTGCCGGGCCTTGCGCGCAATGAACCACTCCTCGAACCGATCCAGCCAAACCTGCTGAGACATGGGCGTCTCCCCGCGAGCGCGGAGAGACGCGCGTTGATGTGGGCGGCTGGGCTGTCCCCGGTATCGCCTTGCTCATTGCCGGACCTCCCGCGCATCGCGCGAAAGGCCCCCGCGAAACAGGTCCGGCTGGGTTGGTCTCACGGGGGCGGGTTGTGGTATCCGCGTCTGCCGGACCCGCCGAAGCGGGCGCGGCGAAACTTCACGGCGAACACGAACGCCACTTGTGCGAGCGCGCAGAGATAGCGGCGCAAGAGACTGCGCAGAATCAACTTATGGAAGGACTAGCGCGGGGACATTTCCTGCGATTACTGCGAAGGAAGCCTGTGAATATTCACAGGCTTCCTTCCTCGGCGGTCAGGCTGAAGCGGGTGCTCCACCCCCCGTTGCCCGTGAGAATGAAGGGGTCGCCGTCGATCTGGAAAAACTTCCGCAGGGCCTCGGCCGGCAGTTGTTTCTGCTTCCGCTGGGCGTCCCGGCGGTTGCCTCGCTGCTTGTTGGAGGCGTGCTCGTTGGTAAGGTTTCCAAGCCCAGCGACTCGGCGATCTCACGCGCGAAGCCAGCCACGTCCAAACGGCGGACGGTTACTTCGTCTATTGACCGCGTGGCTGTCTCGCAGCCGTCGGGGCAGACCTCCAGGTACTCGCCCTTGAACTTCCTGATTTCGTGGATGCACGTCCGGCCGGGCGAGGTAGACTTGACGGACCCGGCGATGCGCCGCGTCGGCAGAAGGAAGCGTGCGACGGCCTCGTGGTCGTCGCCCAGGAGCGAGCACCACTCGCGCGGCACTGCCGCCAGATCGGGCACGCGCTCAAGTGTCGACCATAACCGCCGTAACCGTCGGCTCATCCTTTGCCTTGCCCTTCTTGACGATGAAGCCGCGGGCCTTCAGCCACCGCTCCACGATCACGCTGTCGGTGTCCCGCGTGTACTGTGCTACATTGGGCGGCTTAATTATCACGGTCCGCGGCGTGTCCGAGTTGGAGAACGTGACGCGGAAGCACGCCTTGATGATCGGGGCCTTCGCCGGGAACGTCCGGCCGCGGTCTTTGTAGGCGGCGAAGATATCGTCCGCCTTGCGGATTTCGCGCTCGTTGTGGGAGCCGCCCCAGAGGAAGTCCACCTCGGTCACGCGCACATCGTCCATCCCCTCGATCAGCGCGATGGCGTCCTCGCCTTTCTCGCGCAGCGGCTCCAACGTGTACTTACTCTCGCCGCCGAAGAAGTCATCGTTCTTATACAGATGCCGGCCGAAGACCTTGCGGTATTCCTTCTTCTCGCCCTTGTTCCGCGCGTTGATGCGCAGCTCGCCTTCGACCGGATCGAGGACCAGCACGTCGAACTTCTCCGGCCAGTAGTACACGCCGACCGACTCGCCTTTGTTGTCGATAGCGCCCTCGGGCTTGAAAGGATCGCCGTGCCTGATGAGAAACCAGACGCTATCGTCGCGGACGTAGGGGAAGACCTTGGTGTTCCGGCCACGTTTCTTCTTTTCGAAAAAGTCGTCCAGGTCCTTCTTCATCGGGTCGCGGTACTTCGGCACGGGCGACACGGCGGTCCCGAAGGACTCAAAGGTCCGTGGGTTTCGAAGGAACTGCTCGGCGTGCTTGCGTTCCAGAAGCTCGCGGTCTTTCAACCACACTTGGACGGCCACGTCGCCAGGCGTCGGACCGGGCTTGCCTTCGATCTCGATACTGGCTTCCTCCGCGGCTGCGAGCAGACACTCCATCCCTTCCGGCGTTGCCATCTCATGGATAAAGTAGAAGGCCTCTCGCAAGCCCGTCGGCAACTTGTCCGGCTCCATCAGCAGCGAGGTCAACGCGTCATAGTCGATTGCTGTCGCGGCGTCCGGCTCCGGCAAAGCGAACCCCAGCGTCTCCAGCGCTTTCGCGTGGTCCGCGAGAAGTGAGAGCAGGTTTTCCGGGTCGATCCTCGGAGGATTTCAAAACCGGCCTAGCCGAAAGGTCGCCATAGTCGTTACCTTCCTTGGACGCGCACCAGCGTCCCTGCCGAATGCAAACTCATTCGAGTATCGCTTTCATAAAGGCATCCGCCGGGTCGGCGTAGAACACGATATTCACCTTCGTTGCCATTTCGTCCGGCAGGTCCAGTAGTTGTCTTCGCGCCGATATGGGCATGAGAACTTGAGCTGCACCTTTCTCCACGGCCAACTCGGCGACGGCCACGGGGTTGGGGATCATCTCCACCGAGCCACCCAAGTTGAGCGAGCCGACAACAATGAGCCCGCCCTTTGTGCTCCGTTCCATCAAGCTTCCGCACAGCGACAGCAGTACTGGCAGGCCCAGGCCGTGGCCAGATCGATCCGTATCCATCGCCCTCAGTTGCACCGTGAACTCGTGGTTTCGGGGATCACGGTCGCCCACCAGTTCCTTGGCCCGTGAGTACAGGTTCTGCTCGCCGCACCGGACGCTCTCACGGAACGCAGGCGGCACCGGCGCGTTGAGAATCTTCACGCCACTGCCCGGCCCGCATGTCGCCTCGATGCGGTAGAGTGCTGGGGCTGACTCCGCACTGCCGGGGCTGATGGCCCAGACCTGTCCGGGCGGCAGCGGGTCGGCCTCGATGGCTTCGTCGCTGTGCAACTCCGGCGTCGATACGAACTGCTCCACGCCGTCCACACCCATGAAGTAGCTGAAGTGCGTGTTGCGGAACTCGGTTTTCAGGCACCGCTTCTGCTGTTCCTTCACTCGCCGGCGGGCTTCCAGCGCGATCCGCAGTACCGCCTCAAGTTCCTCGTCAGGTATAGGCGTCTCCGGGTCGGGGAATAGCAGCTTCAGCAGGCCACTGACGGTCTTGCTCACCGCCTCAATATCTCGACCGCTGAGTGCGCCGCCCCAGTGTGCCCGGCCCTGCAGCGCCGATATCCGCGTCCCTTCGCGCAGCTTTGTCCAGCACTCAGAAAGGTAGTCCGTCACCAGGCCGAAGTGGTTGGTCAGGTGCTCGCTTGCCTTGAGCTTGGGGAAATCCCAGCCGGGCGCGTAGGCATGGATGCGGTCCATGAAGGCGGTGTCGTTGCGCATCTCTGGCGGCAACGGACTGAGCAAGTGGCCGATCCGCTGCTGCTGCTCGACGTCCACGTCGAAGTTTCCCACCATCACGATGCTGCCCGATGCGCGGATGCTTTCTTTGCCTCGCGAAAACTCGCCGGAAGCCATGTAGCCCTTAAGGATGTTCACACCGTCCTTTTGGTCGAACGAAATACCGGATACCTCGTCGAAGCACACCACGTCGTACAGACATACCAAGCCACGTTGTCCGCTGGACATGTTCACAAACATCTTGGCGACCGTCGCCTTGCCTCCCGAAATCAGGTGCGAGTACGGCGAGATCTGCTGGTAAAGGTGGCTCTTGCCCGTACCGCGTGGGCCGAGTTCGACCAGGTTGTAGTTCCGCTCAACGAACGGGACCATCCGCAGCAGCGTCACCATCTTCGCCCGCTCAGACATCGCCGCCGGCTCCAGACCCACCGACCGCACCAGGAAATCCTTCCATTCGGCAGTGGTGAACTGAGCGCGACCTTTTCTGAGCGTTGCAAGCACATCCGACTTGGAAAGTTGGATCGCCCTCAGGCTCTCGATGGCGAATGGCCGGCCGTGCTTTTCCTCCGCGATCGCTGCGTCGTACGTCAACGTCACCTCGGCATAGAAGCCATCGGTCAGCATCCGCTCATGCTCATGAACCAGTGTGTCGGCGATCCGCACGTCCTTGATCCCCAGACTCGGCAGTTCCACCAGGAAGGAATCGGTCTTCGAGTCCAGCCGGGCCTTTACGATGTCGATCAGCTTGACCGAGCCCTTTTCTCTCGCCCGCGCTTTGAAAAGCTCCTGCTCGCTCGTGCGGACGGTCCGGTCCTGCAACTGCCGCTCGACGATCTTCAAGCCTTCCTCGATCTCCTGCTCGTTCACCGTTGCGCAGTAGCGTCCCAGCAGGAACTCCACCACGTAAGTGGGCACGGGGTACTGCCGGCTGTAGCGCCGCACGAGGTCTTTGCGGACCAGGTAGCCGTCAAACGCCGATGCCGCAAGTTGGTCCAGATGGTCAAGTTCCATGTTACTTATCGCCTCCAACAGTGGTCGCTTCTTTGCAGACCACGCGCCCAGCCGCATCGACGATGACAAGGCTCACCATCGTGCCTTCGAGCGAATCGTCGGCCACGAGCAGCGCGGTCCTGCCATCCGCGTCGAGCGGCTTGGCACCAGTGATACTTGAGCTCGGGACCTTAGCCTTTGTGCGCAGATCGGCCAGCAAGCCTTCTGCCGCCGGCTGCACCGTGACCCGGCAGCGCAGGCCCACCCATTGGACCTCGCTCACCGTGACGACCACGCCGGCCGGGGCGCCTGTTGCCACGAACGTCAGCGTCGGAACCAGACATTCCTGCAAGCTCGCGCCGCCGTGGGAGTACTCCTGCCCACCAACAAAGCAGTGCGCCCCCGGCGCGTAGGCGAACCGCTCCTGCGGGTTCCATGACCAGCCGGCCACGGGCACCTCGACGTGCGAACTGTCCTTGATCGACGCACACCGCGACCAGCGACTTTCTGCCAGGTACTTCGGCAACTGCACCTTCGGCATCCCGCCGGGCACAAGCAGCCATCCGTGGTCGGTCACCACGCGCACGCGCTTCCAGCCGGCGTCGAGCAGCGATTGCACGCGCTCCAGCAGCAGTTCTAGCTGGTCCTCGATCCGCGACGCCAGCTTCGCCTGGAGATTGTGCCCGAGCTTGTCGAACTCGCCGTACTCGGTCCACGCACGGGCGTTCTTCGCCCGCGGGTCGCCCACCTCGGCCGGCCCAAGCACCTGGAAACCCGCCGCCGCCAGCAGACTACGGAAGCGGTCGGTGTTGAGCTTTTGGCCCGTGTCGGCCACCTCCGGGCCGAAGTCAGCTTCAAGGTTCCCTCCGCGCACCGCGCCGGCAACGGGCGAAGCTGCCGGCTTGGCCGTCGCCGTCACCGTGGGCAGCGCCGCCCAGCGCCAGCCGGCGGAAACCTCCAACTGCCGCGCCCCAGCCATCGCCGCCAGACGCTGGCCGATATCGAACCGCAGCCCATCGGCAAACAGCACGCACTCGCCGGCCGCGGCCTCTACGCCTTCCTGCTGCTCCACCGTCGGCAGGGCCTTTGCCGCCAGGCAAGCCTGGAACTGCCTCGCCGTATCGTCCAGCCACGGCAGATACACGCATCGAACCGCCGCCCGGACCGCATCCACGTCTTCCGCGCTTTTGACGCACGCGAGCGCCCGCAGCGCTGCATCGTCCGCCAGATACCCGCCCTCGGCGTACAACCTAGCCATCACATCGGCTGAGTCGCCGCCCAGCGCCGCCGCCGTCCGCTTGGCAAGCACCGCAAGATGCGCTATCGCCTGAGCCAGCGGGCACAGCCCCAGTTGGGCCCATACCCATTTTCGCCGCGGTCCGTGTTCGGCCTCCAGTTGCTCCAGACGTTGCCGCGCGTCGGACGGCTTCATCGAGCCGACCTCCTCCAGCGCCGCCCGCAGCGCGTTTTCCATTGAGTCGTTTTCGTCCGGCCACGGCTCCTTGTCGTAGATCAACTCACCCTTCGGCTTGGCTCGCCGCAGAAGGTCCGGCACGCCGGGATACAACGCCGGCGACTCGGCGAACCGCTCCCACACGCCATACCAGGCGCCTTCGCGCTGGCCGAGCTTTTCGCCGGCGACGATCTCGCCGTCGCTCTCCGGATCGAAGCCGTAATCCTGCCGGCAGCGGTTGCAGAAGGCGTTCCACTTGCCCTGATCCCACTGCCCGCGCGTTCCCTCCGGGTCGCCCAGCCACAGCAGCAAGTCGCGTGGCGTGTCGCCGATCATCAGCTTGTCGAAGTCTTCCGCTTCCAACCGCTTGCCTCGCAGCCGCGCCGCCGGCGTCACCGCCAACTGCGATAGCGCCCCCTGCATCGCCTGGAGCGTCAGCTTGTCTTCGGCCACATCCAGCCCGAGGCCCTCTTCGTCGTTCACCAGGAAGGCGCGGACCGTCCAGTCCTTGCCGTTCTTCTGTGTCCACACCGCGCCGCGGTACTGGAGTTCGACTAGCGGCTTGAGGGCGTCGGGGCATTCTTCGACCGCGCGGAGCGGCTGGCGGCTCACCCCCGGCATGTAGATCACCGGGACCGTACCATTCGGCCAGGCGAGGTCAGGGAACTTCTCGGCCCGAACCGCCGGTTCGATCACCGTCCGCAGCCAGATCGCAGGCCCGGTCCGCTTCGCCGGGTCGTACTCGCCCAGCGTCAGAAGCTCCGGCATCATGCCGCGGAGTTGTTCCACCACCGGCCGCCACTGGCCATCGGCGTCGGTCCATAGCACTGCCGCGGGCGCCACCACGTCGCCAGGGTTATAGCGAGCGGCGTGCGATAGCGAAGTCCGCACCGCCTCAAGCAAGGTCATCGGTCTTTGCGAAGTCGTCATTACCTGTTCGTTCCTCTGGCTCGAGCGCATCGTGCCCCATCAAGCCGTCAATTCCTTCTGCACGCGGAGCAGTGGCTCGGGCGCGAGTCCCTTGAACCATTTGCTGCAATCGCATCCGCCGATCGACGGCCAGCGGCAGCTATCCGGGACCATCAGCGACGCAATCTGTTTGATCCACCCGCTTACCTTGTCCTTCTCACCCGTGTACCCCTCTTCGGTGTAGCCGGCCTGAAGCTCGGCATGATGGCGCAACAGATACGCAAACAGGTCGGCAATTTGCAGGAGGCCAACCTTCTTGCTATCCGCACAAAATGGGACGTCAACAATCTGATTGAGACGGGGTTCTGAATTTGACCTCTGTCGCTTGCCTGTTCCTACGACCGGCTTATACCCATAGAAAGAATCGGTCCACACTGGCGGGCTCAAGGACAGGTCAGCCAGGTCTTCCTCGTCGTTGCCACGGTCAAGGATCAAGACGGTATTCCCCTTGTTCTTGGTCTGGGTCTGGTGGAGTTTCTGAATGCTAAGCAACAGATGCAGGGCCGCCAAACGCCAGTAGTGGGGCTTTCCGGCCTGCGTTAAGAACTCGGTCTTACCCGAAAAATCGGCCTTGCCTGCTCGCCTTTTGTCGATGGCGCTGAACACGACCTTGTGGTTGCGCTTGGCGAGCCAGTCCAAAATCGCGTTCATAACGTCAGTGCGCTGCTGTCCGTCCAAGTCGCGCCAGATGCCGTTGCCTCGGTAGAAGTGCTTGGTGTGGAACTCGTCCACCGGCTTCTTCAACCGCTCGGCGAACACGGCGATGATGTCCAGCCAGTCCCGCTTGGTAACGTGCATCCGATGCGAATCGGTTACAATGCCCGCGACCACCAGTACCGGCTCGTCCCCTTTCCCGCTCTCGTCGACGTAGCAAAACTTCATCGACGGTCCTCCTCCTTTGCCGCGTCGCGGGCGGCTTGTTTCACCTTGTTCGTGTAATGGCAGTCGTTCCACCGGTTCCCGTCGAACTCCTTGCCGCCCAGGAAGTCCACTGTCTTTTCATCCCAGCCCCAGAACCAGGGATAATCGGCCTTGTCACGCTGGGGCTCTTTGCCGCGGTCCTTGGTCCACTTGATGTTGGGTTTGCAGCGCAGGATGCCGGCGCCCTTCTTGCCGCCGGGCAGGTCCGACGCAAGGAACGGGCGGATGTTCAGCCGCACGCCGTCGTTGATGTCCGGCTCCCAGCCGATCGGCTGCTCGGAAAGCTTCTTCCAGCGGACGAAGATGTCGAAGGGCGGCTCGCCGGCGAGGATGGCTTCCAGCCGCTTCTGGAGTTCGACGGCTGCGGCCAGGCGGTCTTCGGCGCCCTCTTCGCCGCGCTTCACGCCGTCCTTCTGCCGCGTGATCCAGTCGCCCAGGTAGGCGTAGGTCAGGCTCTCCAGCAGCCGCCGGCCCTTGCCGCCGCCTTCGGCCAGCTTGTGGTAGTTCACCAGGGCGTGGAAGCCGTCCCGCTTGCGGCCGTCCCAGATGTGCCACACGAACGGCCGGTCGTGGAACAGCTTGCAGTGCTGCTCGAAGAAGCCGTTGCGAAGCCAGTCGTCCAGGTCGAAGCCAGCTTCGAGCTTCACGCCGCAGGCGTCCAGCAGCCGTCCCAGTCGTTCGGCCGCGGGTTCTTCACCGCGGACCGCCGGGATGCAGACGATGCCGTCATTATCAACGAATCTCGCGAGTTCCTCGCAGCGCTTGACCAGCGCCCGCGCCCGTTTGGACAACCGCATTTCGCCTTCGCCACTTCCGTCTTCCGCCTTTCGCCTTTCGCCTTGCGTCTCCGCCGGCCAGCGGTAGCCCAGCAGCCGGGCTACGGCGACCTGCAACGTGGCCCGCCGGGCCTCATCCGGCTCAAGCGGCTGCAACGGCTCGGCCCCGGCCGCCGGTTCGTTCACATTCGGCCAGCCGTGGAAGAGCCACTGCGTCGGATCGTCACTCTCCGGCTCAGGCAGGCCGTCGGGGTATTTCTCCGCCGCTACCTTCTGCCAATGGTCAAAGTCGAAGGGAACCTTGCCAAAGTACCCATTCTTCACAGCAAGCTTTGTGTTCTCTTTGCGGACTTCTGATTCAAGTTCTCCGCTCTCGGCGAAGCACCAAACGGGCAATAGGGCGGATTCGTGATGTGGTACAAGAGCGTGGCAGTTACATATGAACTGCTCGCCAGTGTAGCGTGTGGTGAAGAGGCGACCGGTCTCGGATATTGCAACTCCTTCTTTGCCCCACGCCTGTCTTCCGCTGAGGTTACCGGTGTGCGTTTCTGAGGTCAGAAATACGGCTCGCAGTAGTTGTTCACGACCTCCAAAAGCCTGCGAAGTCGGCGGGGCAGACTGAAGACGGAGCCAGCCAGGGGCTAGGTCGCAGACCTCCCAGAACGATATGACGAATGCGGGATTGTCAGCCGTCGCGATTCCTTGATACGCCAAGGCGTGCTTGGCCAAAAGATCGGTGGTGGAAGCTATTCCTAGCTGAATTGCCGCGTCTGGGTTCTTCCGCTGTCCCGCCTGCGGGAGTTGGCGAAGCTCGGCGGTGCTGCGGAGGAGGACGGCCTTAGCTTGGGCGGTCGCGCCAGCAGATGCGTCGAGACCGAGCATCGCATGGGATTCGCTCGCTTTCCCGCAAGAGAGGGCGAGCAGTGCGACGTTAACCACATGCCCACCGATCGTCTCGAACGCGCCGGGGCCGAGGCGGGCTACGACGTTCCACTGATGGTTCTTGAGCAGTCGTTCGCGAAGCTTCCTGTAGGTGGTTAGGAAGAGCCAGTTCTGAGGCGACACAACGGCGACACTGCTGCCGCGAGACAGTCGGTTCAGGCCGCGGCTGATGAACATCGTGGCGAGATCGGCCTTGGCATCCGGCTCGTTGTCCTTTGCCCAGTCCTGAAGTGTCTCGCCCTGCTTCCCCCGACCCAGATACGGCACATTCGTAATGACCAGCGTGTAATCGTCGGCGAGTAGTTCTGCGGCCTTGATCATGCCGGCGGCGGCGATGGCGCGTTCGCGGGTTTCGTCGTCGGCCTTCTCGGCCTCCGCGATGGCCGAGAGGTACGGCTGGATCGTCTCAAAGTCCGCGGCGATGAGGTCGGCGGGAAGCTCGGCCGGGTTGATCAGCGACCCCAGCGTGGGGGCTTGCGAGAAGAGCCGGTGCAGGTTCAGCAGGCCGTTCCTGATCGCCTCGCGCCCGACGGCCGGCATGGGAATGCCCGACTGCTCGGCCAGCTTGATCCACTGCTCGGCCGAGCATTGAGGCCCGATGCCCGTGCAGGCGATGTTCAGTTCCGGCAGTTCGCGGTATCCGCCGGCTTCGGGATAGGTCCAGGCCGCGAACGCCAGGGCGAAGGCGGCGATCTGGCAACAGCGCTCGTCGATCTCCAGGCCGTGCAGGTTGTCGCGGAGCACGGCATCAATCGCCTCGGCCGCAGACAGCCCTTCTTCAGCCATGCGGATGGGCACGAGGTGGTGCAGGGCGGCCACGAGGAAATGGCCGGAACCGCAGCAGGGGTCGAGCACCTTGATGTCCCTGGCGGCCTTGGGCCAGCCATCGAACGTGCCGGCAGCCGGACGCCACGGCCCGCCCTTGCCCTCGGCTCCGCGCACGAACCGCAGGTAATCCCAGCGGATGCCGGGCAGCGCCACCTTCTTCCGCAACTCGTCTTCCGACTCTGCGCTTTCTGCGTCCTCTGTGGTTAACTTCTTCCCGGCCCACCACGCGCCCAGCGTGTTGTGAAGCAGGAATTCGACCATGTACGGTTCGGTGAAGAGCTGGGTCACGGCGGAGATTTCATCGGCCCCGATCTTCACCTCGGATTCATTGACCTGTTTCTTCTTGTTGCTCTGCCAGAACTGGTAGACCCATCCCAGCGCATCAGACGCGGTGAACACCGCCGGCGGCAGCGACGCCAGGAGTTGTTCGAGCTTGATGCGGTGTTCCGTGGCAAAGGTGACGTGGAGCAGCGGATCATCCGGCCGGAAGATCTGCGGTAGCATGTCCTGGGCGCAGTGGGACGCGTAGGTCCAGACGTCCTGTACCTGTTCCTTGGCCAGTTCCTCAGCCTCGGCCAGGTTGATGGGCATCTTGTGCTCCGGCTCGATGAGCAGGTTGTTCTCAGCCAGGAAACGGGCGAAGAGCATCCGATGCCAGTGCTCGTAGGCGCACTCGCCGGCGAGGTGGTCGATGGCCAGCCGGCCGGACGTGTCCTGCTTGTCTCCGAGTTGCCGTGCCCGCGCCCGCAGGTGATTGCGCAGTTGTCGCTGCGCCGGCGTCATGTGCGGGTACGGTTCGTGGTGGTGGACCGCCAGCGCTTCGAGGGCCGCGCGAGCGCCCACCTCGGCCGCATCGCGTGCCTCGATGACCACGCGCTCCAGCTGTTTCCGCAGATCGCTTGGGAGTGTGGGCATGGCTTTCACGCCTCTAGCGCCGTCCCCGGCTCCCATTTCGGGTACCAGGGATCTTCGACCTTCAGGTCGCCCAGGTAGACGTATCGCAGACCATTGTCGCCACTGATCGGCGAAAACATATGACGGCGCTCGTTGACATAGAAGCGACCCCCTTCAAATCCCCGGATCGCTCGAATGCGGGTCGCCAGGGTCAAGGCAGCAGCCGGCGTTGTGTACTTGCTGAGCAATTCCTTCCTCGTCACGTTGGGCCTGACCGTCCGTTTGAAGTAGATGTCTCTCGCTCCCGCCGTGAGCACATAGGGGATGCCAGGATGAGCACCTTCCCAGGTATCGCCCGGTTGAAGGGGCTCGCCCCTCAAGTTGACCGCGCGGGAAGAGACGACCTGGCCGTGAAGCTCGAACTCCAGCTCCCCGGCATACTCGCCAGCCAGGTAGTATTGTTCCGATCCATCCGCGGCCGGCACAATGACCTGTCGGTATTCGTTGATGTAGAAGCTACCGCCTGGACTCCCCGTGCATTCGATTTTGACCGCATTCACCATCTCGACGAGCTCGGGATGGCGGGCTGTGCTCATGGTCCACTCCTCGCCGACTTCCGTCCGGTAGAGGAGCCCAACCTCCATGTTGCCGCGGTTCCTTCGAACCGCGTACTTGGCGTCACGCGAGACGTTCTTAGGCCGGTTCCACAGGTACGACACGAGCGCCATGACGTGCTCCTTTCAGACAAGTTCCTTGGCAAACCAGTGGGCAAGGTTGATTCGCCCGACGTATTTGGGGTTCCAGTCGGCATGTCCTTCGTTGACTTTGGTGAGGACGATACCGTGGGGATTGACAATGAAGCGGACACCGCCGTACGGCCGGACGGCGCGAAGCGAATGGATCAACGATTGATCGTTCACTGGGGCGTAGATGCACTCGCTCTCGACACCATTTTTCTGCTGAAAGTAGATTCTGTTTCGGCCGCTGAGATTGAAGGGCATCCCCAAGTAGGGCAACTTCCAGTCATCACCGGGCTGCAGTCCGGCGTCATCGTCCAGTGTGAAGTCGTTTCCGTCCGGGTCCACAAAGGTGATGGCGCCCCGGCAATCTCCCACGTAGAACCGCTCGAACGACTCATCGGCGACAGGGCAAAGGACCTGACCAAACTCGTTGATGATGAAGGAACCACCAGGCTGTCCCGTTCTTTGCAGCTTCACGCGATTAATGGCCTGCGCCATGCGTTCGAGCGGCGGCGTGGCACGGGCTTCGCAAGTGCACAAAATGCCGGCATCCTGCCAGATCAGCTGGATGGTTCCGTCCCAGCGGACGTGAAGCACCGACGAATTCCCCGGGATTCTTGCGTAGCGCCCAGTCCATCGGACCGGTGACCGCTGTTTGAAAGAAAAGGACGTGGCCGTCATTACCTGAACTCCAGTCCTCGCGTCAATTGACAGAGCAGATAATGCGTTCCCTCGACGATGCAATAGGCCTCCCTGCCCTCGATATTGAAGTGGCGAATACTCGTTCCCAGGCGCTTCTCCAATTCCTCAATCGCGGCAATCACCCGGAGAGCGTCCTCGCCGCATTCGTGGTTTGTCGCCAGATCAGGATGGAGAGCGACTCTGCCCGCATAGTTCTTGATGCGCCGTTGTCCACGGAATCGCTGGAGCTTGTACTGGATAGCCTGGTTCGGATTCAATGCTTCCTTCTTCTCGCCCGCCTTGACCGCAGCCCTGGACGAGATCCGGAAGGGCTCGTCGAGAAAGCCTGCAAAGCGGACTTCCCGGTTTTGCCGGTCCCAGCAGAGCAGGGCACGCTTCGTCGGGGTTACCTTGAACCTCTTGACCATCCCGCAGATGCCGGTGATACGGTTGGGGACACCTTGCGGATTGGTTACGGGTCGGCCGGCAGGGTCGAGTACATTTCCTTGTTCATCGCATTGGTACTCGGCGCCCTCGAAACGCCCCGGATACCGGTCGCCAGGCCGAAGGTTGTCCCAATCAATGGCGAGTTCACTCGGCCGGGGTCGGCGCGGAGGGCCGGGCTGCAGTTGCGGTTGATATGCAATTGAGCTTCGTTCTGCGGGCGGCGTTCTGGGCTCAGGGGGCAGCCAGCTGAAATAGAGGTCCTGATCGGCGCCGGTAATGGTGCTCCAATCCATCTTCTCGTAGATGGCTTCATCGACAGTGCCTGCGATGTAGAGCGTGTGGATGATGGCTCGCTTGGCTGAGCCGTCCCGTGGTCGACGGAGCAGCCGACCAATGGTCTGGATTCGCTGGCGCGCCGAAGCACTGGCGGCGGCAATGATCCCGACGTCAGCGGATGGGACATCGAATCCCTCGATCAGCGCCCGTGCCGAGATCAGAATGTTAGCCGCGCCTGAGCGGAAAAGGGCGATCGAGTCCGCCCGCAGTGAGTCGGGCAACTTGGAGTGATCGACGGTGACTCGATATCCCGACCGGAGAAGCGTGTCATACAACTGCATCACTTGTGAGATGGATTCATGAAAGACGAGGATTCGCGCCTCCGGCGTCTGCGCTATCGTGGAGCGGATCAGCTCTTGAACCGCGTGCGTGCGAACTCCCGCGCGGTACAGAAGGTTCTTGCGGCGACGCACATTCGCCAAGTATTGGGTGGCATCTGCAGAAAGGGCGCTGTCCGGTCGGTTTGCGAAAGTGTTGGCAATTCTGGATAGCGGGCGGTCGCTTCCACCTCGACTGCGAGCGGCCGCATTGCGGAGCTTCTTGCCGAGTTCGCGAATCTCGCGGCTCAGCTTGTTATATGCCGCTCGATCCTTCGAGCCGAGCGGCAAACCGTAGTGTCTGAACTCGAAAGTGGAAAGGATTCCCGCTTGAATAGCCACTGCGGGTTTCAGCTCGTAAATGATAGGGCCCAGCTTGTCCGTAATCTCCGTCTCTAGCCGAGTGGGGCCGGCGTCACTGGCTTTCTCCAGTTCTCCATCATCAGGCTCCTCACGCTCTGGCGTGGCTGAGAGGCCGAGATTGTAAGCGCGCGGCGTCTCGAAGATTTTTGACATGGTCTGACCAGTCGCCCGATGACACTCGTCAACGACCAGAAGCAGGTGCTCGCCGATTGCGGCTTTGCACACACGTCCGGCCAGGTGGGTTGAGGCCGAGTTCAGCACGCAGATCAGGATCCTGGTTTCTTCGCTGAAGCTGTCGTTCAGTCCTCCTCCCAACCCACCGATGGCCTGACGGGGAAGATTCGAATGGGCCTGCAGCGAGTCGATCCACTGGCGCATGAGCACGATTGTCGGAACGACAACCACAACGCGCAACTCGGGATCAATCTCCGATTGCAGTCGCTCGATTGCATGTTGCGCGAAAATAGTCTTGCCTGCACCTGTGACGACCTTGACGATTCCTCGGCAGCCATCCTGCAACCACTTCTGGGCGCACTCGCGTTGCCAGGTGAACAGCTCCAGTCCGCAGGTAAGCTCCCAGCGAGATGGGACGATCAACGTTGCGGCTTCTTCTCGTTCCGCATCCTCTTCCGGCGTGCCGGCGCTAGAAGAAGCGTGACGAGTTGCCCAGTACTCCGTTACTCGCAGTTGAACGCGGAGCCACTTCCCCAATGAGTTCAAGCCACCGGAGGCGGACAGAAGATCGCTTACCGCCAGACGAGCGCCGCAGTCTTCGCGTTGTTCATTTCCGATCATGCGATACACCGTCGCCTATGTGACAATAACTGGGCCCTCTGACAGCATACGTAAGAGCTTGGCCTCTGTCGACGACGCCCAGTCCTTGACGTCCTGTTCCGTTCTCAGCGTCCGACTCGTCAGGTGGACGCGCTGAGTTTTCGGCTCCAGCAGCTTCGCCGCGGCCATTGCGGCGCGGGCAAATTGCTGGGGCAGCGCATCGGTCTTCGTCTTCCATGCCGGCAGGGGCGTCTCTTCCAGCGAGCGGATGAGGTCGGCCTCGGAGCCAACAAACAGGGCGGGCAGTTCGTCGATACCTTCGTCGGCGAGGATTGCTTTTCGTTGGGCGTCCGTGAGCTTCTGCCAGTTGTCGCTGGCGGTCAGGGCGGCCATCTGCTCCTTGTAGGTCCGCTCGTACTGGCCGTGCGCGGTGGTGACGGCGGCGCGGAGCGCGTCGGCCGCGGCCTTGCGGATGTCCGGCACGGGGTCGCTGGCGTCCAGAAGCCGGCGTTCGGACTTCACCGCTTCGGCCTGCTTGCGGATATTCTCGGCTCCCGGCATCGCATCGGCGTGCCGTAGCAGAATGCAGAGCGTGTCCCAGGCGGGCTTGCGCTTGGCGGCGAGTTCGGCCAGCTTGCCCCAGTCCTTGGCCTGCTGAGCCAGGACATCGTGCTGCTTCAGGATTTCGGCCAGTTGCTCGACGCCGGCGTAGCCGCGAAGCGTATCGAGGTGGCCTGTGCCAGGCCGGGCCGGCATGGGCGGCTCGCCGCCGGCGCGGTCGGCCAGTTCCGCCAGGCGGGCCAGAAACACCGGAGCCTTGGCGGTTTCCTCGTTGGGCTTGCAGTCCACGCCGGCCGCCTGGAAGAGCTTGCGGAGCTTGATCTTCTCTTTGGCGTTGATCGTGGCCGTTTCGGCGCGGAAGTCGGTCACGGAAATCTTCGCCTGGTCCAACTGGCCCGGCGAAAGCGTCATGCCCTTGTGCGTGGCGCGGATGTGGCCGGTGGTGTGCAGCGTGATAAGTGCGGCGTCCACGGCGTCGCGCGGCCAACCATAGGGGCTGGCCTCGAAGGCGTCGCGGACTTCCTTGCCGCGCTTGCCCGAGCCGACCTCGGAGAGCACGGCCGCGCAAACGGGGTGCTTCTCCGGCGCGTCGGTCCAATCCACCGCGGACAAGGCTGCTTCGTCGCCGTTCCTGGCGCGGTTGATGACGTTGGCCCAGCGGTTATCGTCGGCGCTCTTGAAGTTGGGAAACAGCCGGTCGAGCGACGCCTGGGCGGCGGCTTCGACCTTGGCCACGAGGTTGAGTTCGTATCGCTCGCTGCCGCCTCCCTGGAAGACCTTGGCGCGGTCGATCACGTCGTTGACGATCTGGTTGCGGGACGCCTCGGCTGTCGCCATGCGCGTGGCCATGGCGTCGCGGGCCTCGCGGCCTTCGGGCGTGGTGGGCGTGCCCTTGAACTCCAGCGTGGCCTTGGCGGCCTCGTACTCGACGATGGCCTTCTGGAGGTCGTCGGCGCTGGCCTTGGGGATGTAGACGTAGATGATGGGCGAGTCGCTGCCGGCGGCGCGGGCGTCGTTGACGACGGTGCTTTCCTTCTCGCCCCAGCCGTCGCGGACCCACACGGGAATATCGGTCCCGCCGGCCGGCGGCGCTTCGCTGCCGAAATGCACCAGCAGCCGCCGCGGCTCCTTGCACTTGCCCTGTGCGAGCTTGATGCCCTTGAGCGCGTCACCGCAGGCGGCGCTGATGAGCGAGCCGCGCTTGCTGGACAGCGAGGTCAGGTCGCTGTTCAGCCGCGTTTGGCGGTTGCGGAACTCGCGGTCCCACTCGCTGCTTTCGCGGGTCTGGAGGCTGTATTCGCCTTCGATCTCGATGAGCAGCGCGCCCTTGTCCTGCATGGCCTTGCGGAGCCACGACGGGCGCTGCGACTCCGGCGGCGGATCGGTCAGCAGTTTCAGGATGCGCGGGATGCGCTTACGGAGTTCGGTCCCATCCTTAGCCAGGTCCGAAACCATGAGGTCGGCCAGCATTTCCGGCGTCGCTCGGACGCCGATGTCAGCCACCGGCTCCAGCGGCAGCTTGCGAATCAGGAAGATCAGGCCGCAGAGCCGTTGGGCGAGCCGGCCATCTTCTGTGCCATCGTCGAGGTTGCGGATGGTCTCGTCGATCTCACGGAGCAGGATGCCGGTCTTGCGCAGGTCCGGGCTGATCTGCTCATAGATGAAGTCGGCGGCAACCACCGTGCCGAGTTCCTCCTCGGCCGTCTGGCGGACGGCTTCATGGACGATCTTGAGTTGCGTGCGAAGCTGGCTGGCCGTGCCCGGCACGTCCACCGCGCGCAGCACGTGCTCCCAGAAACGCCGGCGGACCGGCAGCAGCGGGTAGTCGTCCACGATGATATCACGGTCTTCCGCACAGGCGGCGATGCGCGTGCCGGCAAGCTGGCGGTTGATCTCCCCGGCGTGAGCGTTGAGCGTCTCTTCGATGACCTTTTTCTTGTCGGCCTTCTTCGCCAGGACCACGCGACGGGTGACAGTTTCCACGTCCGCATCAGACAATTCGACTGGGATGGTGAACCGGCCGCTCAATCGCTGGAGCAGCGGAACGTTTCCGGCCAGGGCTGTCTGGCCTGCGCCGATCAGCAGCACGCGGCTGTCGAGTTGCTTGCAGAGAGCTTCGGCGACTTCCTGCACGTCGGTCGAGCGTCCCGGATCGTTGCCGATGAAAAGCTGAATTTCGTCTAGAACGATAACGGTGCAAGGGATTTGCCCATCGACCGACAACACCTCGCGGACCAGGCGGATGAACTCATTGGTGGAGATATCTTCGACCACGGGAAACTGCGCCCGCAACGCTGCGCGGGCCGCTTTCAGGTCGGATGCGAAGCTAGGGTCGGCGTCGAGAACAGCCTTGGCAAGGATCGGGCTGACGTAGAGGTCGTGGAGTTCGCTGTAGAACTCCTTGCCGGCGGCCTTCACCGCGGCCTTCACGCGGTCAAGGAAGCCGTTCTTCTGGAGCCACATGCAGAACTGCGCCTGCGGCAGAGCCTCGGGCAGGTTCTTGGAGGCAAGGATGATGCTCAGCACAGCCAGACGGACGCTCTCGCCACCGCCCGAAGGCAGCGTGCCCGACGCGGCGTGCAGCCCGCCGCAGCGTTTGCCCAGTGTGTCGAGCTCGCGCAGAAGGTCCTGCACCTCTTGCGGCAGGCGGGTCAGGCCGCGGGCGGTCATGCCGTCGTCGAAGCGGGTGTCCACCCACAGATGGCGGAACATCTTGAGCAGGTGCGATTTGCCGCTGCCATAGAAGCCGCTCACCCACGCCGCCGGCTGCGTGGTCGAACTGACATTGCCGAGGTAGGACTCCAGGATGCGGATCAAGCCGTCCTCGTACTGGCCTTCGCACACGAAGTGCTCAAGCTCGTACCGCAGCGTTTCGATTTCCTTGACGCTTGCGGCCTCGCGCACAGCGGCAACACCGTCATTCAGCAGCTTCGATACAGCGGGATCGCGTTGGAAGAGTTGTTTGTTTTTCATCAGTCGTTTACCCCACTATGGAGCGTGATCGGCACGGCCAGATAGTTCCAGCCGTCCCGTGCGTCCAAGAGTCGGTAGTTGTTGTCTTCGTACTCGCCGGGGAAGAACACTACCAGCCGGCCCCGAATGTCTTTGACCACTTCCTTCAGCACCAGCGATACACGGGTGAAGCCAAAGAGGCACGCGACGCCCTGAACGGCGACCACCGTGTCTTCGTCCACGCCTTCGGCCGTGAGCGCCTCGCGGAGGCGGTTGGCCGCATACTGCACGAAGTCGCTCCGCAGCTTCATCGCTAGTGTTTCCGGCTCCTCGAAATAGACCTCGCGGTAGTCGGTGTTGGCCATCCACCGGGCGAAGCTGTCGGTCAAGTCCAGCGGGAGCCACCGGTGCCCGGTCGAGGTCGTTGCCATCTCGAACAGCTCCAGCCGCGCCCGCAGCTTCCGCTCGTCCGTCTTCGGGTAGACGACAAAGATGGCCTTCTGGTCGCCGGAGAGGTTGCGCTGCCACGGTGCGCCGATGTGGCGACGATATCGAGCCGCAAGCTCTTCGATTCTTCCCATTCGTCTACCGCCTTTCGTCGGGAGCCAGGAGCCGCGAGAAGGTCAAGTCAATTACGCCGCCCGACTGGCTCATGTCGAGGAGGCCCAGCCGACGGGCGTCCATGGCGAGCTGCATCAGTTCGCCGACCGGTGCGTCGAGCACCTGTGCCCAGAGCGACTCGAAGAGCGCCTCGCCACGCTTGCCGGCAAGGTAGCCGAGAAGGAGGGCAAAGGCCGTGGTCGTTGGTGTTGCCGTTACGGTCTGCCTAATCTTCCGACCGCGCCCCTTAAGATGTCCCGATTGCGTCCACGAAGAAGCCGCATTCCGCACGACCTTGTCCAGCGTGCTGTCGCTGAGCCGGCTGCCAACCGCGCGGTTGAGTGCGTCGGTCATCTGCTGGCGGGCGAGTTCCTCGCCCGGCCGCATCCGCAACACCGGCGGCGCGCTGGCCCGCAGCAACGGGTCGCGGGCGAGCGCCTGCAGCATTGCGAGGATCGCTTGCCCATCCCGGTCGGCATACCAGCACCGCCGCATGACGCGGAACAGAGGCACCTCGGGGTCGAGGGCGTACAACTCTGAAAGCCGCTGGCTGGAGAGCCTTCTTGTCGCGACCGTGCGCTTGCCCAGGCAGTTGTCTTCGTGGATCGCGGCAAGGTAGTCGCCGCGCGTCGCGTCGGGCCGGCAGTTGTCCAGCACGGCGCGAAGCTCGTCGAGCATGATCGTCCGGCTGGTGTGCGTGCCCTTGTCTCCCCACCGGAAGCCGGCGTCGCGAAGCCGCGCTTCGTCGGCCTTGCCGTGGGGTCGGATTTCATCTGTCGTCGGTCTGGCGTCCATGGTGAGATAGTATACCAGTTCGCCGGCCAGTTTGCCGGCGAAATCCGAAAAAATCTTTGGCCAGCGGCCGATACGTCCTAACTGCCTGTTATAAAGCATCTTGCGTCAACGCAATAGTGACGCTTCGTGGCAGGTCGAGCTTGACGGCATGAGATTCGGCTTGAACTGACGGGTGAGGCGGGCGATTATGTTGGTGTCGCGACCGGCTGGCTGGCCCCGCTTCGGGGCTGGAGCCGGCCAGCTATAAGGAGCCTCTGACATGGCAAACCGGAAGACGTACCACGTGACCCCCGACGGGGCCGGCGGTTGGCGGGTAAAGGCGGAAGGAGCTTCTCGCGCGTCGAGCACGCACGAAAACAAGACCGACGCCGTGCAGAGCGCCAAGAACTTGGCGAAGGCCCAGCCGCTCGGTCAGGTGGTTATCCACCGCACGGATGGCCAGATTCAGACCGAGCACACCTATGGCAAGGACCCGCACCCACCGAAGGGATGAGGCACGTTGCTGTTTGAGGCGGAGAAGACAACCTCCGGGTTTTCACTCCGGAAATCGTCTGTTCGTTGGGTTGCCAGAAGCGTAGCCTCGCCGTGGCTTACGCCGCCGGCCGGAACTTCCGCCAGAAGGCCTCGCGAAGGTAGCGCGGTAGTGATCGCGCCAGCGCTTGAAGCAACAAAAAAGGCACGGGGGCAGCAACGAATACCGGCCACAGAAGCAGGGCTGCGGCAATCATCGGCGAGAGAAAGACCTCGAGCCACAGTGGCTGGCCTGATCTGTAGAATTGGACCACAAACCGAACCGGATCCAAGTCTCTCCAGGCGATCCCTTCCGACATGATGCCTTGCCCTGCCAGTAGCGACGACTGCGGCCAGTCAACTGAGGCTCGCGACTTTCGCCCATTAATGTACCTGAAAGCTTTGAATTGTGCCCCCGCGCCATAAAATGCACTAAATTGACAGGCGGAGGAAGAATCCCCAATATGTGAAATTTACGGACTGGCCGGGCCGAGAACAGTGTGCTTACCCTAGTCGTGGCACCCGGACTGTGCAGACGAGCTTGATCAGGGGGCGGGAAACCAACGAACTCCTTGGTATCGCAATGTTGCCCCCTGGCGTAGGCCGGCCCGGAGATGGGCTTCCACCCTAATTTGCTTGGAAGAGGAACAATCGCCATGGCGGATACGCAGACCGCACCGGCAGTGAACGGCGACTGGGAAGAAACGCGGGAATGGCTCGAATCGATTGACTACGTCCTCAAGACGGGCGGGCCCAAACGGGCGCTGGAACTGCTCGAAACGCTCAAAGAGCATCTGCGTCGCCGTCGCGTGCGGCTTCCCTTCACCGCCAACACGCCCTATGTCAACACCATCCCCCCGGAGGAGCAGACCCCGTACCCCGGCAATCGCACGCTGGAGCGGCGGATCAAGAGCATCATCCGCTGGAACGCCATGGCCATGGTGGTCCGAGCCAACCGGGAATCGTCCGGAATTGGCGGCCACATCTCGACTTACGCGTCCATGGCCACCCTCTACGAGGTGGGGTTCAACCACTTTTTCCACGGCAAGGACGGGGACCATCCCGGCGATATGGTGTACTTCCAGGGCCACTCCGCGCCGGGCATCTACGCGCGGTCGTTCCTGGAAGGCCGGCTCGGCGTCGAGCAGCTTGAAAACTTCCGCCGGGAGCTGCGTCCCGGAGGCGGCTTATCGTCCTATCCCCACCCCTGGCTCATGCCGGACTACTGGGAGTTTCCCACCGTCTCGATGGGGCTGGGGCCGATCATGGCCATTTACCAGGCCCGTTTTAACCGCTACCTGCGCGACCGGGGGATCAAGGATACCAGCCAGGCGCACGTCTGGGCCTTCCTGGGGGACGGCGAATGCGATGAGCCCGAGACGCTGGGAGCCATTACGCTGGCCTCCCGCGAGCGGCTCGACAACCTCACTTTCGTGATCAACTGCAACCTGCAGCGGCTCGACGGCCCGGTACGCGGCAACGGCAAGATCATCCAGGAGCTCGAGGCCGCCTTCCGTGGCGCGGGCTGGAACGTCATCAAGGTGATCTGGTCCAGCGACTGGGACCCGCTGTTGGCCCAGGACGAGGAGGGCTGGCTGGTCCGGCGGATGGGCGAAGTGGTCGACGGCGAGTACCAGAAATACACCGTGGAGTCGGGCGCCTACATCCGCGAGCACTTCTTCGGCCGCTACCCGCAACTGCTGAAAATGGTCGAGCAGCTATCGGACGACCACATTCAGCGCATGCGTCGCGGGGGGCACGACCCGGAGAAGGTCTACGCGGCCTACAAGGCGGCCCTCGATCACAAGGGCGCACCGACGGTCATCCTGGCCAAGACCGTCAAGGGTTATGGGCTGGGCGAAGCCGGGGAAGGCCGTAACATCACCCATCAGCAGAAGAAGCTCAACGAAGACGAACTGATCGAGTTCCGCAATCGCTTCGGCATTCCCGTCTCGGACGAGGAAGTGGCCCAGGCCCCGTTCTACAAGCCTCCGGACGACAGCCCAGAGATGAAATACCTGCTCGAGCGGCGCAAAGAGCTTGGCGGCTTCCTCCCCCGGCGCAAGCTCGATTGCCCGCCGCTCCAGACACCGGACGTGGAACTCTTCCGTGAATTTCACGAGGGCACCGGCGATCGCCAGGCCTCGACCATGATGGCCTTCGCCCGGCTGTTCGCCAAGCTGCTGCGGGAGCCCAACATCGGCAAGCTCATCGTGCCCATTATTCCCGACGAGGCCCGGACCTTCGGGCTGGAGCCGCTCTTCCGCCAGGTGGGCATCTACTCGCACGTGGGACAGCTCTACGAGCCCGTGGACCGCGACACCCTGCTGTACTACCGCGAGTCCAAGGACGGGCAGATTCTCGAAGAAGGCATCACCGAGGCCGGTTCGATGTGTTCGTTCATCGCCGCCGGCACGGCCTACGCCAATCACGGCGTGAACATGATTCCCTTCTTCCTCTATTATTCGATGTTCGGCTTCCAGCGGATAGGCGACCTGGTCTGGGCCGCGGCCGACATGCGCTGCAAGGGCTTCATGATGGGCGGCACCGCCGGGCGCACCACGCTGGCCGGCGAAGGCCTCCAGCATCAGGACGGCCACAGCCCGCTGCTGATGTCGGTGGTGCCCAGCATGCAGGTCTACGACCCGGCCTTCGCCTACGAGATGGCGGTGATCGTCCGCGACGGCATTCGCCGGATGTACGAGCTGCGTGAGGACATCTTCTACTATCTGACCATCTACAACGAAAATTATGTCCATCCGCCCATGCCCGAAGGCGCGACCGACGGCATTCTCAAGGGCCTCTACCTGTTCCGGCGGGCGCCGGAAATTCCCAACGTGCAGGGCCGCGTCCAGCTCTTCGGCAGCGGGCCGATCCTGAGGATGGTCATCGAGGCTTCCGAGCTGTTGCGCGACCGCTACCAGGTGGCGGCCAACGTCTGGAGCGCCACCAGCTACAACCTGCTGCGCCGCGACTGCCTGGAAGTCGAACGCTGGAACATGCTGCACCCGACAGAGGCTCCCAGAAGGTCTTACCTCTCTGAGCTTCTGGAGAATGAGCCCGGCCCCTATATCGCGGCCTCGGATTACATCAAGGCGGTGCCTGACCAGATCGCCAAGTGGGTGCCCGGCCGGCTGTTCACCCTGGGCACGGACGGCTTCGGGCGCAGCGAAGATCGCGACTCGCTGCGGCGCCATTTCGAGATCGATGCCGAGCATATCGCCGTGGCCGCCCTCTACGCACTGGCCGAGGAAGGCGAGATCGACCGGAAGGTGGTGGAGAGGGCCATCCGCGAGCTGGGCGTCGATCCGGACGGGATCGATCCGGCCAGGGCATGAGCGCTGGTCAGAACCAGGCACTCCCGAGCCGATGAGAATGTGGAGCAGCGGTTTTCCGGGGCCGGCGGTCCCGGTCGCGAGGCGAATCACGAGCCCTCCTGCCGGGAAGGAGGGCCACCCGGCATAAACGTGGCTAACTGATGCGGGAAGGTGAACACCTTGAAAGACTTCAAACTACCCGACCTGGGTGAGAACATCGAATCGGGCGACATCGTTCAGGTGCTGGTCAAAGAGGGCGATGTCATCAGCCCCGAACAGCCGGTGGTCGAGATCGAGACGGACAAGGCCGTGGTGGAAGTGCCCTGCCCCTTCGGCGGCAGGATTGTGAAAGTCCACATCCAGCCCGGGCAGAAGGTCAAGGTCGGCGCAACGCTGGTCACCGTCGAAGAAGCGGAAGGCGCCGCTCCGGCCGGACCCGCGGCCGAAGCTCCCGCCCAGGCTCCGGCCAAGGCACCCGAGGCCGCCAAAGCGGCAGACGCGGAAACGGCTCAACCGGCCGTCGCCGGGAAAGCCCCGCCACCGGCCACTCCGGCTCCCCCTACGGCCCCCCCGGCGCGAGCTGAGGAACCCGCAGCGCCGCGCCCGGAGCAACCGGCGGCCGCTCCCTACGACATTCTGAAACCCGAGCCAGCCGCGGCCACCCCGACGGGGCCTTCGCCCGGTCGGAGCAAGGTCTCCCGGCCGGTCGGCCCGCCTCCGCAACCCAAGCTGGCCGAAGGCGAACCGATTCCCGCCGGGCCGGCCACCCGCCGCCTGGCCCGCGAGTTGGGCGTGGATCTGAGCGAGGTGGCCGCCGCCAACCCCGGCGAGCGGCTCACCGAGGAGCACATCAAGCGGTTTGTGCGCGAGCGCTCCGCCGGGCTGCACGCGGCCCCGGCCGGAGCCGGACCGGCCGTGCATGTGCCGCCGCTGCCGGACTTCGCCCAGTGGGGGCCCGTGGAGCGCGTCCCCTTCTCGTCGCTGCAGCGCAAGACCGCCGAGCATCTCAGCGCTTCCTGGCTCATCGCTCCGCACGTGACCCAGTGCGACGAGGCCGATGTCACCGAGCTGGAGGCCCTGCGCAAGCGCTTCCAGCAGAGTGCCGCGGACAAGGGCAAGCCGATCAAGCTGACGGTCACCGCGTTCATCCTGAAGGCCGCGACGGTGGCCCTTAAGGAATTCCCGCAGTTCAACGCCTCGCTGGATAGCGCCGCGGGGCAGTTGGTACTCAAGCGCTACTACCACCTTGGAGTGGCCGTGGACACGCCGGCCGGCCTGATCGTGCCCGTGATCCGCGATGTGGACAAGAAGACCATCCTCCAGATCGCCAACGAGATGAACGAAGTCGCCGAGCGGACGCGCAATCGCAAGATCGGTATCGAGGAGCTGCGCGGCGGGACGTTCACGATCACCAACCTGGGCGGTATCGGCGGGACCTACTTCACGCCCATCATCAACTACCCCGAGGTGGCTATCCTGGGCGTGAGCCGGGCGCGCGAGGTTCCGGTGCTGCGCGATGGGCAGCTCGCCACGAAGCTGATGCTCCCGCTGTCGCTGTCGTACGATCACCGGGTGATCAACGGCGCGGACGGCGCGCGGTTCCTGCGCCGCGTGGCCGGCTTGCTGGAAGATCCGGAGCTGCTGCTGCTGGAGGGGTGAGGGACGAGGGGCGAGAGCTGGAACATGAGGAAGAAGGGCACTTATGGCCACCAACACGATTGAAACGGACTTAGTCGTCATCGGCGCGGGCCCCGGGGGCTATGCCGCCGCGTTCGCCGCCGCCGACCGCGGGATCAAGACCGTCCTGGTGGACGCCGACGAGCGCCCGGGCGGCGTCTGCCTCAACCGCGGCTGCATTCCCTCTAAAACCCTCCTGCATGCCGCCCGCATCATCGCTGAAACCCATGAGGCCAAGGCCATGGGCCTGACCTTCGGTGAGCCCAAGATCGACCTCGACGCCCTGCGCAAATGGAAGAACGACGTCATCGCCAAGAATGCCAACGGCGTTCGCCAGCTCGCCAAGTCGCGCGGTGTGCAGATCGTGCGGGCCTGGGCCCGTTTCGAGAATTCCACCACGCTGCTGCTCTCCAGCCAGCCCGGCGGCGAGCCCGACCAGGGCCGGCTGACCTACCGCCACGCGATTCTGGCCACCGGTTCGCTGCCGGCCCGCATTCCGGCCTTCGACATCGGCAGCCCGCGGGTGATCGATTCCACCGGGGCCCTCGATCTGCCGGACATTCCGAAATCGCTGCTGGTCATCGGCGGCGGCTACATCGGCCTGGAGATGGGCACGGTGTACGCCGCGCTGGGCTCGGAAGTCACCGTGGTGGAAATGACCGACGGGCTGCTGCCCGGCGCCGACCGCGACCTCGTGCGCGTGCTGGCCAACCGGCTCAAGAAGGATTTCAAGAACATCTACCTGAGCACCAAGGTGACCAGGCTGGAGGACACGCTCAAGAGCGTCCGTGTCCATTTCGAGAAGGCGGACAATGCCACCGGCTCCGCCCCGCCGCCCACCGAGTTCGACCGCGTGCTGGTGGCCGTCGGCCGAACGCCCAACAGTAAGAATCTGGGTCTGGAGAATACCAGGGTCAAAGTCACGCAGCGCGGCTTCGTCGAGATCGACAATCAGTGCCGCACAGCCGACGAGTACATCCTGGCCATCGGCGATGTGGCCGGCGAGCCCATGCTGGCCCACAAGGCCCACTATGAAGCTGTCATCGCGGTAGAGGTAATTGCCGGCGTGAAGGGGGCCGCCAAGGATGCCCGGGCGATTCCCGCCGTGGTGTTCACCGACCCGGAGATCGCCTGGGCCGGCCTGACCGAGACACAGGCCGCTCAGCAGGGCATCGCCGTCGAGGTCGCCAAGTTCCCCTGGGGCGCGTCCGGGCGGGCCACGGCCATCGGGCGGAACGACGGCCTGACCAAGTTCATCGTCGCGCCGGAGTCCAAGCGCATCCTGGGCGTGGGCATCGTGGGCGTAAACGCCGGCGAGTTGATCGCCGAGGGCACCCTGGCCATCGAAATGGGGGCCACCGCCGCGGACGTGGGCATGACCATCCACGCCCATCCCACCCTGGCGGAGACCTTCATGGAAGGCGCGGAAATCGCCGCCACCGGCAGCACAACGCACATTTACCGACCGCCACGATGAGACTCAAGATTGCATGGGGAGATCTGCGCTACGACCAGTCGGGCTTTCACACACCCACCCCGGGGTCACTGGCCGCGAACGACCTTTAAGACGCGGAAATCATCCTTCGCGATGGTCACGCGCGCGCCCCCGCCGAGCGCCTCTCCCCGGGGGATGAACTCGAAGACCCAGCAGGTCCCCTGGTCTTCCACGGTCACCTCATCGTCCTTATGGATCGCGTCTGCGGCGGCACGGCGGGCAGCTTCAAGACCGTCGAGAAGTGGATTCAGGACTAAACTCATAGTGAAAGCACCTCGTCACGTCTTCCAACCACAGAAACGCGCGCGTCCGCAGCGATCTCGTAAACCAGCGTCCTGCTGATCACAAAGCCTCGCAGCCGACGACGTTCATGCCAGCGCCGATCCGACTGGCTCGGACATTGCTCCCATTCACGCCCCATCTCGTCGATGGGCGGGTTGGGGTGCGTATGGAACGCGGCAACCACAGTTCTTCCATTATAGCAATTGTTGGCGTCCAGCGGCGGCGGCACGATGCGGCACTGGTCGCCGCGCGGCTAGCGCTCAATGTCACATGAATGGTCCGGGTTTAGCACGATGTACCCGCCCTCCTCGTGACGCCCAGCGGCTTCGTCGGGCTGGGATTCGTCCCAAGCCCGGGCCATTCCGGCTATTACCGCAGGGTCCGCCAAAGGGTCCACGGGATACTCGGACATGGACGCAACTCTAGCCCCGATTCCCTCTGTCGGCAAGACTCAGCAAGCGCGGGGGATACAGGCCCCTGGCGGTGTAATCGTCTTCTGACTTAGAATGTGATTGCTCGATGACTCGCGCGCTGAGGCTTGAAGATGAACGAATTGAAACACCTTGGCAAAACGTCAAACCAGCCGGTGGAGACGATCGATCTGATCGAATGGAAGGGCGAGCGCATTACCGTGCGCCTGGAGGTCGCAGATTTCACCTCGCTGTGCCCGGTTACCGGCCAGCCGGACTTCGGTTCACTCGTCATCGAGTACGTGCCCCATCAGCACCTGGCCGAGACCAAGTCGGTGAAGCTCTACCTGTGGCGTTATCGCAATGAACGCGGCTTCAACGAGGTGCTCATCGACTCTATTGCCCGCGACCTGTACCGCCAGCTTCGGCCGCACTGGCTGCGGGTGACCGGCCAGTTCCACCCCCGCGGGGGGATCAGCGTCACGGCGATTTCGGAACACGGTGAGCGCTCGTATCGGCCGGAAGGATAGTACGGGGCTGAGGTGCGGCCCATGTGAAGAGTGGGATCAAGATTGAGATTAAGAGAAGGATGACCTGCATTCGAAAGTGCGGACATGCCCGACCGCAGCTACATGATCAACGAGATCTTTTACTCCCTCCAGGGCGAGGGCGGCCGGGCGGGTACGGCCAATCTCTTCCTGCGCTTCGCCGGCTGCAACCAGACCTGCCGTAAGGAGACCCACGGCTTCGACTGCGATACCGAGTTCGCCAGCGGCCGGCGCATGACGCTGGCCGAGATCCTGGCCGAGTTCCGCCAGATCGGGCCCGGCTGCAACTGGGTCATCCTCACCGGCGGCGAGCCCGCCCTGCAGGTGGACCGCGAGCTGATCGACGCGTTGCACGCCGCCGGCTACAAGCTCGCGATTGAGACCAACGGCAGTATCGAACTGCCCCCCGGCATCGACTGGATCACCGTCAGCCCCAAGGTGGCCGAGCATGCCATCCGCCAGCGGTTCGCCCACGAGGTCAAGTACGTCCGCGGCTACGGACAGGGCATTCCCAAGACCGTGGTACAGGCGGAACACAAGCTCATCTCGCCCGCCTTCGAGGGCAACATCCTCGATCCCCGCACGCTGGAATGGTGCATTCGTCTGGTTAAAGAGAACCCCAACTGGCGGCTATCGGTGCAGATGCACAAGAACTGGAATATACGCTGAGGAAGCGCCGGCGCTCATCCTGGACACTGCGCCCAAGCTCGTAGCGGCCGGGCTCCGTACCGGCCGTTACAGAAAATGACTCACTTTGCGCTGTCGGGCTGGAGCAGATGACGTGTGAGAGATGGAGAGTGTGAGCGATGGAGAGAGAAGACTGTCGCTCCCTCTCTCCATCGCTCCATCTCTCCTTCTCTCCATCTTTTCCTACCTGCGCTTGCCGCGCTCTTTCGGCTTCTCCGGCTTCTTGGCCTCTTCCTGCTCCCACGGCGGCACGTACGGCACCGCCTTGGGAGAACGAAGCGGCAACCGCCGCAGGATCACGAACAGACTCACGCCGGTGACGAAAATAAGGACACTCACGAACTGCGAGATGGTCAGCCCGGCCGTATCGTGCGGGTTGTCCATACGAATGATCTCCTCGAATACCCGCATGATCGGATACAGCGTCAGGAACAGGGCCAGCACGATGCCCTGTCGCTTGCGCCGATAGAACACCACACTGAGCAGGAAGGCCAGCAACGCGGCATTGATGGATGCATAGAGCTGCGCGGGGTGCAGACTGCTGGAATGCATCGTCGACGCCTCCGCTACGAGCTCCTTCGGCGTTCGCCCGAACTTGCGCGCCTGGCCGGCCAAGGCATCCGCATATTTAGGGTCATCGGGAGCGGGATTGATCGGCCACGCCTGGGTTCCCGACCGCGAGACGTAAATGAACTCCGCCGGAAGGGCCACCGTCCGCTCATCCCACTGCCGAACGAAGGGCGCGCTGCCATACGGAAAATGGACCGCCCAGGGAAGATGCTCCGGACACACGCCGCCCCAGCAGCAACCGTTCAGAAAACAACCCACCCGGGTCACCGCCAGACCGAAGGCCAGCGACGGCGCAAAGATGTCCAGGTACAAGCGCCAGGAGGCCTTGTTCCACCACAGGTACACCAGCAGCGCCGATACCGCGCCCAGGAACCCGCCGTAGAACTCCATACCCCCCGCGGTGATGTTCACGGCCGCCCAGAAGCCGCGCCCGGCGAAATGCTGGTCCCAATAGTGGATGACGTAAAAGAGCCGGGCCCCGACAATCGCCGCGATCAGGGCCACGAACCCGCAGTTCACGACCAGCTCCGGATTGGCCTTCACCCGCTGGGCGCGCCGGGCAGCCCACCATGTGCCTCCCAGGAAGCCGATCATCAGCATCAGCCCGTAGCTGCGGATGTCGAACTCGTGGGGCCAGAACGGTAACTCAAGATGGATAATGGTCGGCCACATGGATCAGCTTTCGCTCCGTGAACGGGGCAAGCCCGTCAGAGACTCACATTACTCCTGTAAGGCCACTCCCCGCGCCCGCCACAGTTTAGGTCCTTCAGCGCGACCGTGCCAGAAGAGCGCCCGGCCGGAGCAGCTCCTGGAGAACACGTGGGCACGCCGGTCCGGCCAGCGGCGCCCTCGCCGTCAACCTCGTCAGCATCGCCGGCACAAATCTCGAACCCTGAACCCGCTCACCCCTCGACCACCATGTTGTCTATCAAGCGCGTATTCCCGATCCGCACCGCCAGCGCGATCAGGCAGCGCCCCTCCACCACCGCTTTGGGCCTGAGATCGTCGGCATCCACGATTTCAATGTAATCAATGCCGCAAGGCCCGGCCGCGTCGATCTGCCTGCGCATTTCCCGCACCAGGCTCTCGACGTCGCGCTGCCCGGCCCGCACTTGGGCCTCGGCCCAACGCAGTGCCGCCGAAAGGCTGAGCGCCTGGGCCCGCTCACCGGCCGAGAGATAGCTGTTCCGGCTGGATATGGCCAAGCCGTCCGGCTCGCGCACCGTCGGACAGACCACGATCTCCACCGGCATGCACAAGTCGCGGACCATGCGACGGATAACCGCCGCCTGCTGGGCGTCCTTCTGGCCGAAAAAGGCGACATCCGGCTGCACGATGTTGAACAGCTTGGTCACCACCGTGGTCACGCCGTTGAAGTGCCCGGGCCGATGAGCACCACACAGCCCCTCGGTCAGACGCGAAACCGTCACCGTCGTGACGGAATCGGGCGGATACATTTCCGCAACGGACGGGCAGAATGCGGCTCCCACCCCCTCTTCCCGGCAAGCGGCCAGATCCGCCTCCAGCGGGCGCGGATAGCGCTCAAAATCCTCTCCCGGTCCAAACTGCGTGGGGTTCACAAAGATGGACACTATCACTTCATCACAGGCCGCCCGCGCCGCCCGCATCAGCGAGCGGTGCCCCTCATGCAGCGCCCCCATGGTCGGCACAAACCCGATCCGCCGCCCGGCCTTGCGCGCCTCCCCCACGTATTTGCGAACCTGTTCGATCGTCTCTAACTTGTTCATTTTCAATAACCTGCGTCAAATTGAAGCCACAGGATCCGTCCCCGCTCTTCGTTTGCGGTCTTCTACGTCCGATAAAGCCAATCCTCGGGGCCACTGCGCTGCGGCTCCAGCAGCCTCATCCAGGATTGACAGCCTGACCGATAAACCCCTAAGCTTCAAGGGCCGCGATCTACCTTTGACCACTAACCCGATCGCCCGCTGGGGTGTCTATATCCTATGACGAGACCAGAGCGGCCGCTTTTCACAGAGGACACCGGCCAACGGGACGCCGCTTGGGTGCGCGCCGCCGTGGCTGGTGATACTCAGGCGTTCGGTCGCCTTGTGGAGGCATACCAGCGCCCGGCCGTCTCGAAAGCCTATCGGCTGCTGGGCAACAGTGAGGATGCCGCTGAGGTCGTGCAGGAAGCATTTCTGCGGGCCTATCGGGCTCTCCAGCGCCTCAACGAACCCAGCCGCTTTGGTCCCTGGCTGATGCGGATCGTCAGCAATCTCTCGCTGAACGCCCGGCGATCGCGCAAATCGGCCAGCATGTTGACGCTTGAAGAGGAACGTGGAACTGAGAAACTGACCAGCGGCGAGGGGGAGCCGGTGGTTGCCGCTTTTGGACCTGAACTCGAGGCCCAGGGGCGCGAACTGCAGCAGGCCCTGGACGCGGCCCTGCAGACGCTACCCGAGAAGCAGCGCCTTTCCCTGGTGCTCTTCACCATCGAGGGATGGGCCCAAAAGGACATCGCCGAGTTCCTCGAGTGCAGTGTGGAGAACGTGAAATGGAATGTGTTCCAGGCCCGCAAACGGCTCCGCGAGCAGCTTGGCGGGCTGTTGGAAGACGAAGAGTGAGCATCGCATTCAGGAACGTGGCACCGGCGTCCGGCCGGTGATGGGGACGGGCGTTTCGCCCGTCGTGGGTCGAGCCAGTGAAGGCTCATGCCTGAAAGCGTGAGGGCATTACGATGAACCGGCCTCTGAACGAACAAGACGAATTCCTGTTGAGCCGGCTACTGGATAACGATCTGTCGCCGGAAGAGGCCGCTTCGCTGCGCACGCGAATGGAGCGCGAAGCCGATCTGCGCAATGCTTACCAGGAGATGAGCCGGATCGATTCTCTGCTGGCGGCCCGCCGAGCCGACCAGCCCCGGATTGATTGGTCTCACTTCCATCAGCAGGTCATGGACCAGGTTGAGGCCCAGGCCGCCAGCGGACGTACCATCCGGCTGGCGGATTTCCTGCGCGTGGCTCTACCTCTGGCCGCCGCGGCCTCCATCGCCCTCGTGGTATGGTTCTGGCCGCGCGGAACGGAATTCGCCCCCGGGGACGGCTTGCCCGCACCCCGGATCGTGCAGCATTCTGACGAGGCGCTGCCGACTCTGGCTGACGGGCGGCCGCACGATTCGGAACTCGTGATTCAGTTCCATCGCCCGGAGATGCCCGAGACCGAGGAGGCCATCCGTATCACCTACGCCCGGTCCGACAGCCTCTACGAGGAATATCGGGCCATGGATGAACGGAATCGACGCCGCGAATCCGGACGGATTCTGCTGGCCAGCAACGTACGTCTGGATGAGCCGATTCAACAGGGCCTGTTTGACTGAGGCCTGATCGCCGGTGAGAGGACCGGGCCGTCAGCCTGGTCGGGAGTTTTACATGCCGTCCAATCCTGTGATCCGCTGCCTGCCCGTGGGAATTGTCGCCATTTTCGCGATTTTGACCGGCACAATCGTTGCCCAGGTTGTGCCGGCTTCGCGTACGCCCGAGAATCCAGCACCCGAGCCGCCACATCCGGGGCAAGTTCTTTTCGGTTCGCCTCAACCCGCACCCAAGCCCGCTCCCATCGCCCGACAACACGATGAAGACGCCAGAATGGAGGGATTGATCGCCGCGGCACTCGATCAGAAGACCGACCTTAACATCAAGGACAAGCCCATCCTGGAAGCGTTCGAAATGCTCGCAGAGCAGACCGGCGTCCAGATCGAGGTCGAGGCCGGTACCGTTGGGCTGTTGCCTTATGACGCCGGCACCAGGGTGTCGGCCAGCATCAAGGGGCGGCCGCTGCGCGAGAGCCTCATCGCGCTGCTCCGGCCCATCGGCCTGCAGTTTGACGTGGAGAACCGGCGCGTGGTCATCCGGCCTACCCCCCCGCTGCGCCGTTGCGTAGAGCGAGTCACCTGGAAGGAGCTGGCCCTCCTGGAACGGCTCTCCACCACGCCCTGGAATGACGAGCTGGCCGAATCCCTCAAATTCCAGTTTCAGGACTCGCCCGTGACGTCCGCCTCGGTGAACCGCGATACCCTGTTGCGTCTGGCGCGCAACGTCGGTCAGGGCACGGCCGCCGAAGTCCTCGAACAGGCCACCGACCAGTTCGGCTGGACCTGGCGTCCGAAGGGCGATCTGATCATCGTCCTGCCCAAAACCCGGCAGATCGAGCAGCAGTTGCAGAAGCGCATCTCCGTCGATTACACCCGGACCAGCCTGGAGGATGCCCTCCTCGATCTGGCCACCAAGGCCCACGTTGCCTTGCGTTACGAACCCGGCACGCTGGCTTCGCTGTCCCCCTTCATCGCCGAGCGCTTCAGCCTCTCCGTCGAGAACATGCCCATCCGCCAAGTACTGGAGCTCATGGCCGGGCAGACCGGTTTGGCTTACTACATCGAGCAGGATGGCGTCCGCATCACCGCCAACCCGTTGAGTTCCGCGGGGTCCGCGCAGGCGGGTGCCGACGATACCGCCAAGATCGCCGACGCCATCGTGCGTTCGCGTTACACCAACTCGGTGGTCGGTCAGATCCTGCTGCCGGCCGCCAAGAACAAGCCCCAGATCGCGTTCTTCATTCGTGAGAACGATTTGTCGCCTGAGATGAACGAGCAACGCAAGGCGCTGCTCCGCGATTTTGCCGGCCAGTCGGTGCAGGCCAGCCTCCAGGCCATGACCCAACCCCACGACTGAGCGTCAGCCCCGCAAGAGCGTGTACCCCGCCCTTGCGCGGTGCCAGACCGCGCCGGTCGATGCCGCAACCCCATGAGCGGCCCCAGAGTCTGATTCAATGCCGGGTTATCGGAACAAATTCCGAAACAGATCGCATCCCGCCAGGAACGCCCCCGGGGCAAACCCCGTAATGTGAAGCACGGCGCGCCAGTCTCGCTCATCAGTGCGTAGTATCCACATGTACCGCACGCCTGAGAAAGCGGCGCGGAAGGGAGCACCGTACATTAACGCCAATATGTACGCGCGGGTGTTGCACACCATTGACTCTGCGCAAGTTAGTGGTTACTAATTACGGGTTGGGGTTCTAGGGACCACGAGAAAGGGAGCCGGCCAGCGACTCGGCCGGCGGGTGTTAAACGAGATGGAAGCCTATCTGGGCGTGGACGTCGGCGCGGTCGGCGTCAAGGCCGCCCTCTTCTTACGCGGCCACGATGTCGATATTTCAGGTCTCAAGCTCTTTCGCGCGCTGGGTGATGATGCCCCTCGCGCCGCCACCGGCACCAACGGCCGGGCCGGCAGCAACGGCCAGGCGTCGCGCAACGGTGACGGCAAGGCCGGCAGGCTGTTTGTGGCCGCGGCCCGTCGGACGCGCGGTCGTCCGCTGGAGGCGGTGCGCAGCCTGATCGAGGAGCTGCTCCGCGAAATTCCCGCTGAAGCCATTGCCGGTGTGGCCCTGACCGGGTCCGGTTCGTTCCTGGCCGCCAAGGCGCTCGGCGTGCGCCGGGTGAATGACTTCCAGGCCATCGCACGGGCCCTGGCCCGGCTGCACCCGGAGATCCGCTCGGTGTTCGAGATGGGCGGTGAGACCAGTAAATACATCCGCCTGGAACCCGATCCCTCCGGCACGGGCCTGAACATCGTCGACTACGGCACCAACGGCGACTGTGCCGCTGGCACCGGCTCGTTTTTGGACCAGCAGGCCGGGCGGCTCAAGTACCGCGTGGAGGAAATCGGCGAGATCGTCGAAGCCGCCCAGCGGGCCGCCCAGGTGGCCGGGCGCTGCAGCGTCTTCGCCAAGAGCGACATGATCCACGCCCAGCAGAAGGGCTTCACGCCGCCGGAGGTATTAAGAGGTCTCTGCCGGGCGGTAGCCACCAATTACAAGTCGGCCGTGGTCAAGGGCCGCACGCCCAAGGCGCCCATGGCCTTCCTGGGGGGGGTCTCCGCCAACGCGGCTGTCGTCCGCGAGTTGTGCGAGGCTTTCGAGCTGGAGGAAAACGACCTCCTGGTGCCCGAAGCGGCCGATTCCTATGCGGCCATCGGCGCGGCCTTGATGGCGGCGGAGGAAGCCAGGAAAGACAGACAACCTGTCCGCCCGGAGGCAGTTTCCCAGCCTGTCGACAAGGCGGGCACGACGCCCGCCCCCCAGCCGGCCGGATGCAGTTCCTGCACAAGCGGCTGTTCGCAGGCCTTCGATCTGACCCGCCGCTTCGCCGAACTCACCACCGCGGCCGGGGCCGACAGTCACAATTTCCCCACATCGCCGCCGCTGGATCTCTCCAACGTGCTGCTTTTGCGCGACAAAGCCCGGCGCTACACCCTGCCCGCCGAAGGCGAGCCCGTGGATGCCTACCTGGGTCTGGACATCGGCTCCGTCGGTACCAAGCTGGTCGTCATCGACGCCGAAGGCGCGGTGATCCACGAAATCTTCACCCGCACCGAGGGCCGGCCCATCGAGGTCGTCTCGCGCAGCCTGCGCGAGCTGGAAGAGGCCATCGGCGGTCGGGTGCGCATCCGCGGCGTCGGTACCACCGGCAGCGGCCGCGAGTTGATTGGCGAACTGGTCGGGGCCGACGCCATCACCGACGAGATCACCTGTCATAAGACCGGAGCGACGTTTGTCGGCGACATGCTGCTGGGCAAGCGTCCGGACACCATCTTTGAGATCGGCGGCCAGGACAGCAAGTACATCAGCCTCGCGCCTGAGGGCGGCGGCTCCACGGATACGGTGGTGGTCGACTTCACCATGAACGAGGCCTGTGCCGCCGGCACCGGCAGCTTCCTCGAGGAGCGCGCCGCCGAGCTGGGCGTGTCCATCAAGGGTGAGTTCTCGCAGTTTGCCCTGAGCTCCAAGGCCCCCATCAAGCTGGGCGAGCGCTGCACCGTGTTCATGGAGCGCGACGTCAACACATACATGCAGCGCGGCGCGAAGCGCGAAGACGTCATCGCCGGCCTGGCCTACTCGGTGGTGTACAACTACATCAACCGCGTGGTGCGCGGCCGGCCCATCGGCCAGTGCATCTTCTTCCAGGGCGGTACCGCCTACAACGATGCGGTCGCCGCCGCCTTCAGCAAGGTCTGCGGCAAGCAGATCATCGTTCCCCCGCACAACGCGGTGCTGGGCGCGATCGGCGCGGCCCTGGTGGCCCGGGAGAAAGTCGCCGCCACCGGCGAGGAAACCCGCTTCCGCGGCTTCGACATGAGCCAGGTGAATTACACCCTCCGAGAGTTCACCTGCAAGGCCTGCGGCAACAACTGCTCGGTCCAGGAATTCAACGTCGAAGGCGAGAAGACCTACTGGGGCGACAAGTGCTCCGACCGCTATCGCAAGCGGACCAAGACCGCCCGCCAGGCCATCATTCCCGACCTGATCACCCTGCGCCAGCAACTCCTCGCCGAGGACGACCACGGCGATCCGCCCGGCGCCACCAAGACGGTCGGAATCCCCCTGGCCATGTACACCCTGGACCTGCTACCCCTCTGGCGGCGGTTCTTCCGCGACTGCGGCTTTGCGGTGGTGACGTCCACGCCCACCGACCGGCGCATCGTGCGGGCCGGGCAGGACAGCATCGTGGCTGAGCCGTGCTTCCCGATTATCGTGGCCCACGGCCACATCGCCGACCTGGTGGCCCGGGGAGTGGACTACCTCTTCATTCCCAACGTCCTCTCGCAAGCCACGAAGTTCATGCAGAATGAGAGCCACGTCTGCCCCTGGGGTCAGACGCTGCCTTTCGTGACCCGCCAGGCGCCGGCCTTCAGCGGCTGGAAAGATCGCATTCTCTGTCCCACGATTCGCTTCCGCGAAGGCCCCAAGGCCGTCTGCAAGGCCCTGGTGGACATGGTTGTTCCCCTGGGCGTGAGTCCCAAGGTGGCCCGCCGGGCCTACGAGGCGGCCCAGGCGGCCCAGGACCGCTTCAAACAGCAGTATGAGCAGGCCGGCCGCGAGGCCGTCGAGATGCTCCAGCGCACCGGCGAGCCGGGCATGGTGCTGGTCGGCCGCCCCTACAACATCCACGACACCGGCGTGAATCTCTCGGTGGCGCGCAAGCTGCGCGACTACTACGGCGTGAACGTCATCCCCATCGACGCCCTGTCGCTGGCCGACATCGATGTGCGCGACGTGAACAACAACATGTTCTGGGACTACGGGCGGAAGATTCTCGCGGCCGGCAAGGTGGTGAGCCAGTATCCGAACCTGCACATCATCTACATCACCAATTTCAAGTGCGGGCCGGATTCGTTCGTGAAGGGCTTCCTGGGGCTGGCCAGCGGCAAGCCCTTCCTGGCGCTGCAGTTCGACGGGCATTCCAACGATGCAGGCATGATGACGCGGTGTGAAGCATACCTGGACAGCAAGGGAATCCTGCGATGGTGGCGACAACCCAAGAGCAAACCGACAGGCGAAGTCTCAAGGGCCGGACAATCTATATCCCCCAAATGGCCTACGCGGGCGCGCGCCTAGTCGCGGCCGTCTTCCGCTCCTACGGGATTGACGCACGCCCCGCGCCTGACTCCGACGCCCGGACGCTCGAGCTGGGCGGCCAGTTCGCCAGCGGCGAGGAGTGCCTCCCGCACAAGGTCACACTGGGCGACTTCCTCAAGGTGTGCCAGTCGCCGGGGTTCGACCCCGCCAAGGCGGCCTTCTTCATGCCCACCGCCCACGGCCCCTGCCGTTTCGGCCAGTACGCCCCCTACCTGCGACGCGTCCTGAATGAGATCGGCTGCGGCGAGGCCCTGGTGCTCGCGCCGACCAGCCGGAACGGCTACGAAGAGGTCGGCATCAGCGGCAACGACATTCTTCGCCTGGGCTGGCTTGCGGTGGTGGTCGGCGACCTGGCCTTGCGTTTCCTGCTCAAGACCCGCCCGTACGAGTTGAACGCCGGCGACGCCGATGCGGCCTTCGATGCCACTGTCACAGACTGCGAACGCATCTTCGAGAAGCCCGGCCTGTCCGTGAACGAACGCCTTCGGCAACTGGTCACGGCCATGGAGCGGATGCGCGACCGCTTCCGCCGGATCCCGGCCCGGTATACGAAAGACCGCCCGCTGATCGGCCTGGTCGGCGAGATCTTCTGTCGCCTGAACACCTTCAGCAACAACGACATCGCCCGGCGCATTGAACAGCAGGGCGGGGAATGCTGGATCTCCGACATCGCCGAGTGGGTCTGGTACGTGCACCGCTTTCAGCAGTACACCGTCCGCCGCACGCAGGGGCCGGTCAACGGCACCACCCTCAAGCTGGTCATCAAGACGCATATTCAGCGTAAATACGAGCACGCCCTCACAGCCCCCGTAGAGGAGGATCTCAAGGGCTACGAGGAGCCCCACGACGTACGCGAGGTGCTGGAACTCTCCCGGCCCTACCTGCCCTGGGAAGGCTCCCTGGGCGAGATGGTGCTCAGCGTGGGCAAGGCCATTTACCTGCACGGCAAGGGCGCGGACGGCATCATCGACATCAGCCCCTTCACCTGCATGAACGGGATCATCTGCGAGGCGGTCTATCCGGCGGTGAGCGCCGCCCATGACAACATCCCCATTCGCATCCTCTACTTTGACGGGATCGGGGCCAATGTCGATCGCGACGTGGAGATCTTCCTCGACCTGGCCCGGGCCTACAGCCGGCAGAAGAAACGGCAGCGGGTGTATCCTGATTACTTCGAGTAAGATTCCCCTGATGCTGCGCGGCTCACGGAGCCGGCTTATGACTCTTGCGAAACTAAATCGGTAATGGTGAGCAAGCCCGGCTAAAGCCGGCTGGGCGGGACAGAACAAGAAAAGGGCATTAAGAGCACCACGGACCACCACCTGAAGGTGGCGGCAAACACCGGCCGGCTGAAGCCGGCCACCGCGTCCGCCATTACCCGATTAGCGAATCAAACGTCATAAGCCGGCCCGCGCAGTCCACTACCCGGAGGTTCTGATGCGTCGGCCATTCATGAGTATTGGGCTCCTTCTGCTCACCGCCTTTCCCGTCTTCGCCGCTTCGCTGCTCGAGATTTCGCCGCCGGGCAAGCACTTCCCGCTGAACGCGGCCGCCCATCGGGGCGCGCCCTCATTCCAGTCCGGCCAGCCCATCATCGGCACCACCTACTTCTACTGGTACGACGTCTACACCGGCGCTCACCTGCGCGATCCGGACGGCACGGACGCGCTGACCACCCACCCGCCCCTCGAAAGCATGGCCGATCTCAGTTACAAGTCGCCGCGCTGGCACTATTCGCAGCTTCAGGACGTGGCCCAGGCCGGCATCGATTTCATCCTGCCCGTCTACTGGGGCGTGCCCGGCCAATATAAAGAGGGCCAGTTCGCCTGGAGCGTCGTCGGCCTGCCGCCGCTGGTGGCCGCCCATGACCGTATGGCCCAGGAACACGCGCAGGATCCATCGCGACCTGCGCCGCCGCAGATCGGCCTCTTCTACGACACCAGCACGCTGCGCTGGAACAGCTTCGACGGGCCAAACAAGAATCGCCAGATCGACCTGACCACGCCCGAGGGCCGCGAATGGTTCTATGTCACCATCCGCGACTTCTTCAGCCTGATCCCGCCGGCCAAGTGGGCGCGCATCGACGGGCGGCCGATCATCTTTCTCTATGCCGGCGAGTTCGCCAGGAAGATCGACGACAAGCTCTTCGATGACGCCCGCCGACGTTTCCAGGCCGACTTCGGCACCGACTTCTTTCTCGTGCGCCACTCCGACTGGCCGGGCAGGGCCGACGCCTGGTATCAGTGGGGCGGGGCGCTGAACCTGACCATCGGCGACGTGGTTGCCGGGCTGGGACCGGGCTACGACCACTCCGCGGTGCCCAACCGAACGCCGCTGGTAGTGGATCGCCAGGGCGGGCGGTTTTACGACCAGCAGTGGGAAAAACTGCTCCGCATGAACCCCCGGCGCCGGCCCTGGATCATCCACCTTGAGACCTGGAACGAGTGGCACGAGGGCACGGACATCGCCCGCTCGCGCAACTGGGGCGACCAGTACATCCAAGCCACGGCCCGATACGCCCGGCAGTTCAAACAGGGTATTCGACTCGAACCGAAGGGCGAATTCGTCAACGCCTCGCGCGTGCGCTGGTCCGGCGGGGCTGTGGCCGGCCTGACACTGCTGCCGCCGGCCGGCGATGGCTGCTGGGAGCAGGTGGAGGTGGACGGCGCACCGGCCATTGTCAGTACCCTGTGCGCAGGCGCCGCCGCACGGTACCTCTATTTCGATGTGGATGACGCTTACATGTACGACGAGATGGACCGGGCCGCCGAACTGACCGTCGTCTTCCGCGAGGACGACGGCTGTGAGAGCTTCACCATCGAGTACGACAACGAGGATCCCACCGCCGGCCCGGTGGGCGGCGCGTTCCGCGCAGGCCCCACCTTCAAAGTGGGCCAAACCGGCGTCTGGCGGACGGTCACCGTCCAACTGCCCCACGTGCGTTTTGCGAACCGCGCCAATCGCGCGGACTTTCGCCTGGCCATTCACGGCGGCCAGGGTCGGCTCACGGTCCGGGAAGTAATGGTGCGCCGCCTGCGCGGGGAGATCGTGAAGTAACGCAGAGAGAGCAGAGGAAAACGAACAAACCGCAGATGAACGCAGATAGACGCAGATGTTTGGGATTTATTCCTTATCTGCGTTCATCCGCGCGCATCTGCAGTTTCAGCTCTTATCGCCGCAGTTCGATCGGCGGCGCTACGAAGCATTTGGAGCAGCGCGGCTCGTACGCTTCCGATCCGCCGATCATGCTGGTGCCGGTGATCGGCGCGATCCGCTGCGTATGATCGGCCTCCCCCCCGCAGGCCGCGCATCTGCCCGTCATGTGCGTCACCCGGTCGGCCATCTTTTCGAGGTACGGCATCGGCCCGAACGGCTCGCCCCAGGAGTCGCGATCCAGGCCGGCCAACACCACGCTGCACCCGGCCTCCGCAAGTTGCCGGCACGTGTCCACCAGGTCGATGCCAAAGAACTGGGCCTCGTCGATCACCACCAGGCGGGCGTCACCGACCAGTCGCAAGATATGCTCTGCCGACGCGACCGGACGCGCCGTCGCTCGCCGACCGTTGTGGGTCACCAGTTCCTCATCGTGATAACGGTCATCGCAGGCATGTTTGAAGACGGCCACCGGGATCGATTCCGCGCGGGCGACGGCCAGCCACTCCAACAGGCGCTCCGTCTTGCCGCTGAACATCGGTCCGCAGATCAACTCGATCCGCCCGCGCCTTGTACTGCTACTTCCCGTCACGCCGGATGCTCCAAACCCCCCGCCGCTCCATCGGCCGAGGCCCATCCTGATTCGCCCCCCGCTCCCGCGAGGCCAAGGGGATATTCTCCACCGCTCCCATCATGTGCGAAACTATCGGACCAGGCAACTACGGCCCACCGCAGGCAAACACCCTGCCTGTGCGTAACCACGCCGCCGGCTGGTCAGACGGTTCCAAGCGCATGGATCGCAACATGTTGCGCGTGAGAACCCCATCCGGTCGCTGGCAGACAGCACGCCGATACAATCGATACAAACCGCATATCCTGCATGCGGCCACGTAAAGCCCGGAAAAGCCCACAGTTAGGAACGTCGCCGCACGAGCATCACCTCCCGACCGATCACGGCACACCGCCTGATTCATCAACGGGCGTACAGGCGTTTTCCGGAGGGTGAGAGAATGGAAGCTGTAGCTGGGATTGGAAGCATGCCGTGGGCCGGGGCCGGTGGTTGGGGGCAGGTCTGCGGAACGGCTAATGCCGCGCCGCTTCCCGCGACGGGCACGCTCGGAACGGAAACCGGCAGCGCCGTGAGCGCCTCGCAGTCAGCGCTGTCCGTCTCCTCGACCACTATGACGGCCACGAGCGAGTCCCTGGTCGCCACAGTCGGCGGCGCCGCCAGTAACGACGAACTCCTGGGCGCCGTCATCCTCATGCTGATCCTGGAGTATCTCAAGACCGACAACCAGCAGGAGAAGGAAGGCCTCCTGGCCCTGGCCGGGCTCCTGGCCCAGCAACGGCAGCAGGCCGGCGGCGCTACGTTGTTCTACAGCTCGTCGTCGCTGAGCATCGAATCGACCCAGATGGAGTTCGTCTCAACGGATCTCGCCATCAATGCGTATGCCGGCGGTACCGCCACCTCGCAGCAGGCTCCCGGCGTCGATCCGAGCGCCGGCGGGCTGGACGTGGTGGCCTGAATCATCTTTGAACGATCACCGGCAGATCTTCAGGAATGATCAACTCGGTAGTGCTCCCGGTCGGGCGACGCGCGACCCAGTGACCCTCCTCCTGGACGGCCACCAGCTCGCTGGTGAACTCGCCGAAGTCAACCCAATCATCGACTTCAATGAAATCCACCGGGGCGTTGCACGTCCGCCAGGCGCGGATCTTCTCTATGTCGAAGCCGTCGCCGACGGTAATCTTCGTGTAGCGCCCGCCCAGTGAGTCCAGCAGGTCGCGCACGGCGTAGACCATCTCGATGGTCACCCCCGGCCCGAAGCCGTACCGCTCCAGCGCCGCCTGGGCCGCGGCCCGGTCCCCGGCCTGCGAGAGAATGCGCATCTCCAGGGTTCGCGTGGGTTTCTCGTGCCCGCCCTGGTGCATCCGGTCGGGAGGCGTATCCAACCGCACGGACTCCAGTGCCGAACCGAATCGCCGAACCGCCTCGGTGAGCACGTCGCGCTCCCGCCCCTCGGCCCCGGCCCGTACCGTCAACGACGTATAGGAGCAGGCCCGGTGAAGAGCTTCGGCGGCCTCGACCCCTTCGCCGCCGTACATCACATCCAGCACGCGCGGCACGCTGCCGTATAATCCGAAAGACACCTGCGGACGCGAGCCCACGCGGATCTGATCGCCCCCTACCCCGAACCGCTCCAGGACCGCCGTCTGGCCGGCCTGCGTGTTGGTCCCGCGAGCTCCCCCCACCGCGGCCGCAATCGCAACGGGCCCGATGAGCTCCGGCGGGTAACGCCGGGCGCTGGTGTCGATGATGCGTATGGAATCGCCGGCCGCCTCCACCAGCTCAGCCATATTGGCCGCGGCCGCCGACAACGACAGGATCCCCCCGCAGAGCGTCTCCAGCGGTACCAGCTCGCCGAACGGCCCCTCCAGCACCAGCACGACCTCGCCGGCCGCAAAGCGTTCGCCATCCGCCTTCCCGCGCAGGGTCAACGGCCCGTTGCAGTGATCGTTCAGCAGATCCACGATATCCGCCACGCCGCACATCATCCCGCCACGCCGGCAGGTTATCGCGTAGCGCACCGGAAGATGCTCGTGCGGCGTCGCCGCCACCGTGTCGCTGCACTTGTTCAGGTAATCTTCGCTCAGATTGAATTTGGTCATATTCGAATCTTAACCGCCCACCCCGAAAAACGCAGCCTCTGTGCTGTTGAGCCAGGGGGTATCCCACCCACTTCATCATTTGACGAGCTCAGCCGTAAGAACCAGCCCATCGGTTCCGCCGTTTTCGTATATGTGAGCCGCCTGCCGGGTTCGACCAGGGCAGCACAGCTCCCAACAGACTGAGGACGCCCCGGCGTCCAGATCATGGTCGCGATGAAAACTGAAGCTCTCTCCAATCCCGGCCAGGAAGGCCACGGAGGGTCGATGGTGTCTCACCTGAGCGTTAGATCCGTTCTTCACGGCGCCGGTCTTTGCGCCGGCCTCGCCCTGACGGCGATCGCCGCGCCCCCCGACAACGTGGATGTCGTACGCTATCACCTCGGTCTCGGCGGCGCCTACGTCGCTCCGATTGAGGGCCCCCTGAGCTCCGCCTACCAGTACATCCACGGCAGCGATTCGACCCACCAGGTGTTCAACGTGCCCGTGACTCCCGTGATCCGGTGGAATGCCGTCGTCGAAACCACAGGCCCCAATAACGGGGTCGCCAACCTGGTCGTGAATCTTGAAGTGCACAGCGGCGCCCCCGACGGCCCCCTGGCCACTGACGCCACCTTCTCCGGTGATAGCGCCGACCTGCCGGCCAATTTCAGCGTCGGCATCTCAACCGTTCCCGGCTATGCGGCCCGCATCATCGATCCCGTCGCGCACGGCGGCCCCAACATGCGCTTCTGGAGTTACGGCACCGCCTCGGGTGGTAAACTCGAAGGCCTCGGTGCCGGATACGTGGACTGGAACAATCCCGCTGAGGTGCGCGCCGGCGTCGGACGCGCCATCCTGGCTAACGGCAGCCCCGGCCTGGGCCTGTCTCCTACCTTCGACGGTAAGCTCGACATCTCGCGCCTGCCGGCCGGCACCTACTATCTCGTCCTCACGCAGAGCCAGGGTGTCACCGTTTTCCGGGGCAACAAGGATCCCGCACAGCCCAACCGTGCCTTCGCCCGGCAAGCCGACGAGATTCCCAGCGCCAGCATTGGCTTTATCGTGGCCCACGACCCCGTGCCCGAAAATGATTCGGACCAGGACGGTGTCCCCGATTCTCTCGACAACTGCCCAGCCGTTGCCAACCCTGATCAGATGAACAGCGATGCGGATGCGCAAGGCAATGCATGCGACGACGACGATGACGATGACGGCGTGGCCGACGCTTTCGACAATTGCCCGTTGATCCCCAACCCGGACCAGACCGACACCGATCAGAACGGCGTCGGCGACGCCTGCGACACGGACAAGGATAGCGACGGCGTGCGAGACGGTGTGGATAACTGCCCAGTCATCGCCAACCCCGATCAGGCCGATGCCGACCAGGATGGCCGCGGCGATGCCTGTGATGGAGACGACGACAACGACGGCAAGCCTAATCCGTCCGACAACTGCCCCCTGACGCCCAACCCGGACCAGCGTGACACCGACGGAAATGGCATCGGCGATGCCTGTGACGACTCGACCGGGACCAACCCCGACAACGCCACGCCGCCGGGCGCAACCGATGAAGGCGGCTCGCAGAACAGCGGCAACGAAGGCGAACAGATTGGCGACGAGGAGGTCTTGTCCAACACTCCGCCGCCGCCTGAAGACCAAGGATCCGCGCATCCCAAGCCGGGGGCCTTCTGCGGGCTCGGCCTGGTTGAAGCCATCTTCCTCGCCGGGGTGGCTCTGCTGGTCTTCCCGCGCCGACGACGCGAAAAGCCCAACCGATAGAAGCAATGAAGCCCCGGCGGGGTTGTGGCCGCTACCGCACCACAACCCTGTCGGGGCTGGTATTGAACAGCTCTACTGGAGGCTCCTGTCCCGCTGCTTTGATGGGGTCCGCCGCTTACCAGCGTTCTCAGCGGTCCCGCCTCCCGCATCATCCCGCTGGTGCCGACTCTCCCAGTGGAGACGGCGCCCGGTTACCCGGTTATCGGTCCTGCTTTTGCGATTGGAAGCAGTCGCGGCAGAACACCGGCCGGCCTTCGACCGGGCGGAAAGGAACGGTCGTCTCACAACCACATGCCGCACAGGTGGCCGGGAAGAACTCACGACGCCCGCGCATGGGTTCGGAGGCGGAGAAGAACCGGCCGGCCCGGCCACGCCCCCCACCACCGGCACCACCCCGGGCTCCGCCTGAGCCACCGCCCGCGCCGCCGGCATCCTTGTTCCGGCGTTTGGCTCGGCAAGCGGGGCAGCGCTTCGGGTCATTCGTCAGACCCCGCTCCGCGTAGCGCGCCTGGTCGCCCGCGCTGTGCACAAACGGTTGGGCGCAGTCTACACAAGTGATTGTTTTGTCCTGAAAATCCATTACCGATTGCCTCCGAAGGGGCCTGACCACTGGACCACTCGCCGCAAGGGCCTGCAACACTGCGAGGATGCCGGACGGGCGGTAAGGGGAGAGAGAAGGGCGTCCGAACTTGCATACGGAATCGACCAGGCCTCAGCCCCGGACCCCGCGGATCCGGGTCATCTGCCCTCGCTGACACGAGGGGCACGTTAACCTATTGTTCGACGATACTGGATTCCTGATGGCAAGTCAAATATATAGCATAGCATGATTCGTAGCGCGCGTATGTCTGACGTTCCCGAAATTCACCGGCTGATCACCCATCATGCCGAGCTCAATCGCATGTTGTTCCGGTCGCATACCGACCTCTACGAGCACCTGCGTGACTTCTTCGTCTCCGTGGAGCCGGTCGAAGGTCAGGAGCGCGTAGTCGGCTGTGCGGCCCTCGAACTTGTCTGGCGCGACCTGGCCGAGATCAAGAGCCTGGCTGTAGATGAGGCGTGGCGCGGCCGCGGTATTGGTTCTCAGCTTGTCCGAGCCGCCATCGAGGAGGCCCGGCGCCTCGAACTGGCCCGCGTCTTTGCCCTGACCCGCGAACAGCATTTTTTCGAGCGCCTCGGCTTCACTGTCGTGCCTCGTGAAACCCTGCCGCACAAGGTATGGACCGATTGCGTCCGCTGCCCACTTCAGGAGAATTGTGACGAGATCGCGGTAGTATTAGGGCTTGCACCATGAAACATTCCAAGCACTCCAAGCAACGATATCAACTCATCCTGATGGCGACTGGTATGGCCGTGCTGGGGGCACTCCTCCTTTTCCTCAGTGTCCGCATTAAACCCGACTCCCCCCCTGCCCGCGAAGCGCGAACCCCGGCCACAGCCCCGGCCACCTCTCCGGCCGATTCGCCGACAGAGCGCCAAAAGAGCGTCGCCGCCATGAACATGAGCGGGATGCTTATGCTCTTCGGCCTGGTAGCTGTCGGCGTCAGCATCACCTGCATCGGTTTGCTCATCGTGGAGATTCGCCGCTCCCGCCCTGCCTGGATGACTCAGCAGCGCTTCCCGCGCCGCCGGTGAGACGCCAACCAGGGACCGGGGCAGTGCCGTGATGTGCCAACAGGAATGTCCGCCGGGCCGGACCATACGATTCGTGACACGCCGGCGGCGACTTCGCCGAACCCTTAGCGTCGAGCCGGCCCATTGAGCCCCGTTGCGTGCGGCAGGCCAGACCACCCAAGCGCAAGCCGGTAGATGCGGCCGGTGCATGCATTGGCAAACCCGGGCGCAGACCATACGCTATGGGGCCACGGGCCGTTTCGATTCTCCGGAAACCAAACGCGAGGGATATCGCATGTCATCACAACCAGACGTGAACCAGACCAGAATGGAATCCGACAGCATGGGCCAGATGCAGGTGCCGGGCTGGGCCTTGTGGGGAGCGCAGACGCAGCGGGCAGTAGAGAACTTCCCGATCAGCGGCTATCGCTTCCACCGCCGGTTTATCCGCGCAATGGGGCTGATCAAGCAGGCCGCGGCCGAGGTCAACCGGGAGCTGGGCTTACTGGATGCCAAGCTGGCCGGCTGGATCACCGCCGCCGCTCAGGAGGTAGTCGATGGCAAGCTGGATGACCATTTCGTGCTCGATATCTTCCAGACCGGCTCGGGCACCAGTACCAACATGAACACCAACGAGGTCATCAGCAACCGGGCCATTCAGCTCGCCGGCGGAAAGGTGGGAAGCCGCGACCCGGTCCATCCCAATGACCACGTCAATATGGGACAGTCCAGCAACGACGTCATTCCCACCGCCATGCATGTCGCGGTGGCGGAAGCGCTGCTCAAAGATCTCGTGCCCGCGCTCGAAGGACTGGCCCATGCGCTGGACGAAAAGAAACGTAAGTTCTGGGATATTATAAAGATAGGACGGACTCACCTCCAGGATGCCACGCCGATTCGCCTGGGCCAGGAGTTCAGCGGCTATGCTGCTCAGACCCGCATCAGCATCAACCGGGCCCGAAAGGCGGCGGCGGCTCTGCGCGAACTGCCCATCGGCGGAACTGCCGTCGGAACCGGAATCAACACTCACCCCGAATTCGGCAAGCGCGTGGCCGCCTGCCTGAGCCAGATCACGGGGATCGAGTTCGTGGAAGCCGCCGACCATTTCGAGGCCCAGGCCGCCAAAGATGGCATTGCGGAAGCCAGCGGCCTCATCCGCACCATCGCCATCAGCCTGACCAAGATCGCCAACGACATCCGTTGGCTGGCCAGCGGGCCGCGTTGCGGGATCGGTGAAATTAAAATCCCCGCCACCCAGCCCGGCTCCAGCATCATGCCCGGCAAGGTCAACCCCGTGATGAGCGAGATGCTCATCCAGGTCTGCGCGCAAGTCATTGGAAATGATGCGGTTGTGACGATTGCCTGCCGGGACAGCATCTTTGAGCTCAACGTCATGATGCCGGTCATGGCTCGGGCCGTGCTGGAATCGATCCGATTGTTAACCCGCGGCGTACAAGTATTTACGGAGCGCTGCGTGGCCGGCATCGAGGCGGACGCCGAACGGTGTGCGCAGATGATCGAGCAGTCGTTGGCCATGTGTACGAGCCTGGCCCCAGAGATCGGCTACGACCAGGCGGCGGCAATCGCCAAAGAGGCCTATGCCACCGGGCGGACGGTTCGCGAGGTAGCGCAGGCCAAGGCGGTGTTGCCTGCCGAAAAACTCAATCAGGTCCTGGAACCGGCCAGTATGACCGCCCCGTCAGAGCGACGGATGCCCGTCTCGGCGTAGCATTCGGCCGTACCTGATGCTTAGATTTTTCAGCAGGGCCGATTTTCCAGCGTGGAGCTTCTCTGCACGCCGATATCATGAACATGGGCTACCAACCACCCTTGCCGACGGCGTCCGTCTCCCCCCGCAAGAAGCCCCGCGGCCGACGGATGGCGATCGTAACGCTTGTAATATCAGGATGTTACTTGTGGTCCGCCAGTTTTGCCCTCGACGGCGGAGACCGCTGGCGGCTGGGATGGGACGGCGTGCGCACCATTAATTCCGTTCGGTACCTTATGATCGCCATGATGCCCTGCCTTCCCCCTCCTGACGAGGGCCAACGCCCGGGCTTGAGTGGATTGCTGCCGTTAGGTCCGCGCCCGGCGGTCGAACCCCGCCCGGATCCCGCGCAAGTGGCCGCCTACAACCAGATGAAGCGTCAAATCGCGGCGGTAGAAGGGCTTACATACATTTGGGAACGCCTCATGTGGGGTCTCTGCGGCTTACTGGCAGCCGTGGCCCTGCTGTCCTGGGTAACGCCCTGGGGCCGCTTCTGGCACCTGCTGGCGGCGGCAGCGATCTTTCTCATGACCGCCGCGACCCTCGCCGGGGCCCGCTACCTGGACATTCCAGACGGCGGCGGATTCGGGATCTGGCCGTTGTCCGGCCCGACCTATGAGGCACTGATGGCCCGTTTGGGGCTTCCGACGGGCGGCGGCCTGGGAGCGCCGAACCTCCTGCTCCACGTCTACTTGATCATGGGGGGCATCTTCTCCGCGTACGGCTGGCTGCTGGTGATTATCTTCGCGCGCCGCCGACGCCCCGCCGTGAGCTCTGCCGAGACAACGCCCCCGCCGCAGAACTGAAAGCGCCGATATCTGGCGAACACGGGGGTTGTTGGCGTATCCTGATGCGGGGCCCGCGCCCCTGACGTCGCCCCCGGGGTGGGAGCGACATTGGAGATTTACAACCCATGTCCGTGATCAGCAACTCGTTTGGCATCGCGCTTCTGTCCATCGGCATCCTCTATACCGCCTACAAACTCTACGGCACTTTTCTAGCCCGTCGCGTGTTCGGCTTCAACGACCAGCAAACCACGCCGGCGGAAGAGGTGAACGATGGCATGGACTTCGTCCCCACGCGCAAAGAAATCCTCTTCGGACATCACTTTGCTTCCATCGCCGGCCTGGGGCCGATTCTCGGTCCGGCCATCGCCGTCTACTGGGGTTGGCTGCCGGCGCTGATTTGGGTGTTGGCCGGTTGCGTTTTGATCGGCGGCGTCCACGATCTGGCCGCCCTGCTGGCATCCATTCGTCACAAGGCCCGCAGCATCGGCGACGTCACCAACGAGATCATCGGGCCGCGCGCCCGGCTGTTGTTCCTGATCATCATCTTCTTCCTGCTTGCTCTGGCCATGGGCGTGTTTGCCATCAACATGGCTGAGCTGTTCAATGATCTGTCCCCCCAGGCCGTGGTCCCCACCTTTTCCCTGATCGTCATTGCCATGATCATCGGCGTGATGGTCTACCGCTTTCGTTGGCGCCTCTTACCCGTGACCATCCTCGGCGTGCTGTTGATGTTCGCCACGACTTACCTGGGGCTGTTTCTGCCTGTCCCCCTTTATCGCGCCTTTGTCACTGATCCCCAGGTGCAACAGATCATCACCACGACCGACGACCCCGATCTGCCCCAAGTTCACGGAATCCGGGCGACGCGCGCGGACAAGGCCGCCCGTTACTTCGAGACCCGTGCTGAAAAGGATTCGGCCTTCAAGCCCCTGGCCGAGAACGTGGCCACCGCGCGTCTGCGCAGTCAAAGCACGTGGGTCTATCTCCTGTTGGCCTACGCCCTCGCCGCATCGGTCCTGCCCGTCTGGCTCCTGCTGCAGCCGCGCGATTACATCAACTCGTTCCAGCTCTACATCGGCCTGCTGCTGCTGGTGCTGGGTCTCGCGGTCTGGCGTCCCCCCATCAACGCGCCCGCCATCGTCTCGCTGGAGACGGCCCGACAGGATGACGCACCGCCGGTGCTGCCCTTCATCTTCATTACCATCGCCTGCGGGGCGGTGAGCGGTTTTCACAACCTCGTCTCCAGCGGCACCACCGCCCGCCAGCTTCGTCGCGAAAGCGATGCCCAGATCATCGGGTATGGCGCCATGTTGACCGAAGGCCTGCTCGCCGTGCTGGTCATCCTGGCCTGCGTGGCCGGCCTCTCCCGCGAGGAATACACTCAGCAGTACTCCCACTGGGGCGGCCTGGGCGGCCGCGCGCTCGGGGCATTCCTCACCGGGTCCGGCAACGTCGTCGCTCAGCCCTTCATCGCCCTCCTTGGATCCGCATCCGCCGAGACTATCATCACCTTCTGCCGGAACCTCATCGCCGTTGTGGTCGTCAGCTTCGCCATGACCACCCTGGATTCCGCCACCCGTCTGCTCCGCTATAACGTCGAGGAGATCGCCCGCCTGGCCCGCTTCAAGCCGCTGCAAAATCGTTATCTCAGCAGCTTCGTGGCGGTCCTGGCCATCGGCTATTTCGCCCTCATGCGGATCGACGGCAAGCCGGCCGGCTTGACCCTCTGGCAGCTCTTCGGCACCAGCAACCAGTTGCTGGCCGTCCTGGGCCTGCTCGTGGCCACCGTCTATCTCTACAAGCTCGGCCGGCCCATCATCTACACCGCCCTGCCCATGCTGGTCATGATGGTCAGCGTGAGCTGGGCCATGGCCCTCAAGCTCGTCGAGTTCTACTCCGGCTGGCAAAAGAAGGGCGACGTGACCAATCTCTCCCTGCTCATCGTGGGCACCGTCCTTGCCATCATGTCGGTCTGGATGATTGTTGAGGCGGTCGGGGCCTTCACCCGGGCGCGCCGAAACCGCCTGACCGGTGCGGCCCCGCAGCCCGCGGAAGCGCTCACAACGTCCGAAAAATAAGCGTATTTTCACCATCCCGCGATGGTGCGTGTCCCTAATTTGCATTCATGTATTTGCATTGCGTCTTTCCCCATGAGCCGCGCCCGCGGCCTGCGCGCCCCTCTTCCCTGGCCCCTGCCCGCTTGTGGGTGTCCCCGGTTTCAATGCCGCGCCGCCCTTTTCTGCGTCGGGCGCCCCACCTCTTCAGCCGTGAGGGCGCGAAGATCCCAACGATCACCAGCGAAGCAACCAGCAACCAGGCAGGGACCTGTCCAGGTGTGCAACGGAAACCGTATCAGTGGGCCTCCCCTTCCAAGCCCAGCCGTTCCAGGATGCGGTCGAAGTCATCCAGCGAGAAGTAATGGATCAGGATCCGCCCCTTGCCCTTCCGGGCCGCTTCATGGATCTCCACCTTTGTGCCCAGGGCCCGGGTGAAGCTCTCTTCCAACCGGCGGATCTGGGCCCGCTTCGCGTCCGTCTTCTCAGAGCCGCGAGCCGCTTCCGAACGCGCCCGCAGCCGGTCGCGCACCAGCTTCTCTGTGGCCCGGACAGAAAGATCCTCTTCAATGACCCGCTTGGCCGCCTGCGTGATCTCACTGGGCGAGCGCAGCCCCAGCAGGCAGCGTGCGTGCCCCATGGCCAGTTTGCCTTCCGCCACCCACTGCTTCACATCTGAAGGTAAGTCTAATAATCTCAAATAGTTAGCAACGGTAGAGCGATCTTCGCCGAGCCGTTCTGCGACCTCCTCGGCGCTTAGCGCGAACTCATCGCAGTACCGCCGATAGGCGAGCGCCCGGTCGATCGCATTCAGATCCTCGCGGAAGATATTCTCGACCAGGGCCAGTTCCAGCACTTCGCGGTCGTCGGCCTCCCGGAGAACCACCGGAACTTCCTTCAAACCCGCCTGCTGGGCGGCCCGCCAGCGGCGCTCTCCGGCAATGATCTCATAGAGCTGCTCGCCGGTTTGACGCACGAGAATGGGCTGAATGACGCCGCTCTTGCGAATCGAGTCCGCCAGGGCTTTCAGGTGCTCCGGGGGCATATCTCGTCGCGGCTGGAAGGGATTAGGCCGCAATTGGCCCACCGGCACAGTGAAAGTGGCCCGCGGGGGAGCCTCGGGGGCGGCGGACGCTTGCGTCGTGGATTGTGGTTCAGGTAGGGCGTCGCCGACGGAGATAAGGGCTTTGAGGCCGCGTCCGAGGCGTTTTTGGGGCTGTTGCATGGGCACGTCTCCACGTAGTCGATTCACTGCAAGTGCGATTCTATGGACCCGGTCGGGCTAACGCAATTCCAGCATCAGGATTGGGCGGGGGGGGGTTGTTTCACGTGAAACAACCCGCCGCCTACCGCAGTCTTATCGGCTCAGTCCTGCCGGCCGGGATAGCACAGCCACAGAAAGCCTCCTCCGTTTCACGTGAAACGACACCCATTTCGATCTGCGAGACCTGTCCTCTATCCGCCCCCCACCAAGCCATCCCGTTCTGCCCGCAGCCAAGCCCCCCATCCGTGGGAACAGCCCTACAACTTCTCAACCTCCCCCCTGGGAAGCAGGGGGCGGGGACGGTAGAATGACGCCCGCTGGTGCATCCAGCACGTGGAATGAGGGGCCTATGGGTGTTCTTCCACCCGTGCCCTGCCTGGACCGAGAACTTATGAGCCATAACCAACCTCTCTTTGACGTGACCATCATCGGTGGGGGGCCGGCCGGCCTCTTTGCCGCTTTCTACGCTGGACTGCGCGGTATGCGCACCAAGATTATTGAGAGCCTCGACCATCTCGGCGGCCAGCTCACGACCCTTTACCCCGAGAAATTCATCTACGACGTGGCCGGATACCCGGCCGTCCTGGCCAAAACGCTGGCGGCCGAACTCATCCGGCAAGCCGCCCAGTATCAGCCCGACATCGTGCTCAACGAGCAGGTGCATCGCCTCCGCCGCCTCGATCCGCAGACTATCGAGCTCGAAACCCAGCAGGGCCGCCACTACAGCCGCACGGTGGTCATCACCGCTGGCGGGGGGGCATTCACCCCAAAGCGCTTGCCGGGACGCGAATACAGCCATTACGAAGGCCGCGGCCTGCATTATTTCATCACCGACCTGCTTCAGTTCCGCGGGAAGCAAATAGTGGTAATTGGAGGTGGCGATTCCGCCGTCGACTGGGCCCTCAACCTCAAGCGCGTCACCGGGCGTATCACCATCGTCCATCGCCGGGACAAGTTCCGCGCCCATGAGGACAGCGTGGCCAAGCTGTACGCCTCCGGCGTGGACATCCGCACCTTCCACGAATTAAAAGCCCTCCATGGCGAGACGCGCGTCGAAGCGGTCACCATTTTTGACAACCGCACCGGGGCGGAAGAGACGCTTCCCGCCGATGCGGTGCTGGTCAACATCGGTTTCGTGAGCACGCTCGGACCCATTCATGAGTGGGGCCTGGCCCTGGACGAAAACGGCATCGTGGTCAACAGCAAAATGGAGACCAACCTGCCGGGCATCTTCGCCGCCGGCGACGTGGTCTCCTATCCCGGCAAACTCAAACTGATCGCAACCGGCTTCGGCGAAGCGGCGATTGCGGTCAATCATGCAAAAGTATTCATCGATCCCGAAAGCGACAGCTTTCCCGGACATTCCTCCACCACTGTCCCCCGGCAGAGAAAAGCGGGACGGGCAGCGATGGATGAGGCGGAGTCACCGTGAGCTAAAAGGGGGACACCCAGATCGTAGTTTCGCACGGAGGCGCAAACATGAGGGTTATTTGCAGGTGGTTTCAGTTGGTGATCGCGGGCGGCATCACCGCGGCGGTGGGGGCCCTTGCCGGTTGCGAGGATGTCAGCGTGAACGTGAGCCGCGCGCAGCCCCGCGCGGTGCGTCCCGCACCGAAACCCATCGCGGCGGCACGCGGCGCCCGCACCCAGCCCGACTGTCAGACCGCTTGCGAACCGTCTGCCGACGCGGAACTGTGTTACTACCAGGTCGTTCTGCTCAGTGGAGAGGCGCGGGCCGATGCGCCCACCGGGCTGCGCTGCGTGCCCCTGGCCCGGGCCCAGGCTGAAGCTGTCGGCCGGACGCTTGCTCTGCTCTATCCGCCCTCCGGGCCCGCGGGGACGACTACGCGCTTCTGTCTGGTCTATCCCTCGGCCGCGGAAGCCGAGGCCGCGGCGCGCATGGCCCTGGAACTCGACGTGGCCCCGGCCAGTGGGGCGGAGAGTCGGCCGGCCGCAACCCAGCCCGCGCAAGCCTGGAGCCTCGGCGTAGGTCTGTTGCAGGCGACATCCGCGTCGGCCGGCACGGCCCGCCAGTGGCTCCGCAGGGCGGAGGCGGCCTTGAGCGAAGCACTGGCCGATCACAACGCGCACCCCATCCGCCGATGGGCCGCGGCCATGCTGGCCGCCCGGATCGTGGAAGATCACCTCGACGACCTCGCGGCGGCGGAGCGCTATTTGCTGGCCGCCGAGGCCCAGGCCTCCCCTGGCTCCCTCGAGCAGATGGCCGCCGTGTTCGCCCGCGCCACCAATCAGATTCAACAGGGGCGACCGCAAGCCGCACGCCCGCTCCTGCGGCAAGTGCTGACCGGTTTCAACCCGCACCGCAATACCGAGTTGTACGAGCGGGCCGACCGGGCTTTGCGGGAGTTGGATCGACGGGCGTGGTAGACCGTCGCGGACCGCGCTTCGGGCCAAGCCCCGGCCACAATCTGCACAATTCGGTTGTCCGGAGGTCGTCGTTGCGGCGGCCAGACACCGTGACAGTTGTTTTTGCGGAAGGATGAAACCGTAGAAAGCCCTAATGCCGCTTCCGGCACACCCGCATCACGCCCCGGGTGCGCAAACGGCCGGTACAGAGCCCGGCCGCTACAGGCCAACAGCCGGGGAGGGGAACGGCCCGTACGGAGAACGGCCGCTACAGATCAATAGGCGGGGACGGAGTCCGGCCGCTACGGAACTAGGGAACGCTCCCACTGGAAATGGCGTTGACGGGGGTTACTCCTCCCGCTTCGTGGCGTATCGCGGAGAGATGGCCGTATAGGGCCGGCCCAGCCATTTCTTGAAGAGGATGATCTCGCCCATGTCGTTGCCTTCGATCACATGGCCAATCCACTGGAGCAGATATCCCACCGCCAACAGCGCCACAGGCCGGTACCACAGGTCCCAGCGCCACTCAGCAAGCTGCAGCACGGCCAGGATGACCGCCAGAATCGTCAGGGGAATGCCGAGGATGTGCAGCGCCAGCGATACGGGGTGACGGTGGCGAGCCAACCAGTTGGATAGCCATACGGGCACGTTGTTCCTCCTTTGCCTGTCCCCGGTTTCAGCACCATCCGTCCGGCAATTGTGCGCGTCGAGGCGGCCCCATGATTATACGTCGGACGCCCCTGGACAGAAGGGGCCGCCGGGCGCTCCACATGCGTCGATCCGGCCTTCCAGCACTCGCGCACGACAACCGCCGGCCCGGCGCAAGAAAAACCGCCGTCATACCCGAGGGATGACGGCGATCAGAAATTGTGCGGAGGCCAGGAGAATCCGGGCCGTCAGACGCCCGGCCTGGCGATCAAACGACGCCCTGGTCCAACATGGCGTCGGCCACCTTGACGAAGCCGGCAATGTTGGCGCCCAGCACGTAATTGCTGGGCTGATTGTATTCCGCGGCGGTGTCCGAGACGGCCTTGTGGATAGCCTTCATGATGCCGTGCAGGCGATCATCCACCTCTTCGCGGCTCCAGCGGGTGTGCTGGGCATTCTGGGACATTTCCAGACCGGAGACGGCCACGCCGCCCGCGTTGGCCGCCTTGCCCGGACCGTAGAGAATCTTCTTGGCCAGGAAGATCTCGACGCCGGCCGGCTCGGTGGGCATGTTGGCCCCTTCCGCCACCAGGAAACAGCCGTTTCGCACCAACGTCTGGGCATCGTCGCCCGAGATCTCGTTCTGGGTGGCACATGGGAAGGCACAGTCGCACGGGATGCCCCAGGGGCGGGCCCCTTCGAGATACTTCGCGCTGCGATACTTCCGGGTGTACTCGCTGATTCGCCCGCGACGGATGTTCTTGAGCTCCATCACGAAGGCCAGCTTCTCGGGGTTGATGCCATCCGGATCATGGATCGTGCCGTTGGAATCGGACAGCGTCACCGCGCGAGCGCCAAGCTGGTTGAGCTTTTCCACCGTGTACTGGGCCACGTTGCCGGAGCCGGACACCACACAGGTCTTGCCCTTGAGCGTCTCCCCGCGGGTGGCCAGCATTTCCTGGGCAAAGTAGACCGCCCCGTAGCCCGTGGCTTCCGGCCGGATGAGCGAGCCGCCCCAGTTGAGCGACTTGCCAGTCAGGACGCCGGTGAACTCGTTGCGGAGACGCTTGTACTGCCCGAACAGGAAGCCGATTTCCCGACCGCCCACCCCGATATCGCCCGCCGGAACGTCCGTGCTGGCCCCGATATGACGGCTCAACTCGGTCATGAACGACTGGCAGAAGCGCATCACCTCGTTGTCCGACTTGCCCTTGGGGTCAAAATCAGAGCCGCCTTTGGCCCCGCCCATGGGCAGGGTGGTCAGGGAGTTCTTGAGCGTCTGCTCAAAGCCCAGGAACTTCAGAATGCCCAGGTTCACGCTCGGGTGAAACCGCAGCCCGCCCTTGTAGGGGCCGATGGCACTGTTGAACTCGACGCGGTAGCCCTTGTTCACCCGAACCCGCCCGGCGTCGTCCACCCACGGAACGCGGAACATGATCACACGCTCGGGCTCCACGAATCGCTCCAGCAGCCCGGCCTTCTCATACTGCGGATTCCGTTCCAGGCACGGCCCCAGGCTGTGCATGACTTCTTGAACCGCCTGATGAAACTCCACCTCGCCGGGATTGCGACGAACCACATCGTTGAGAACATCGTTTGCATAAGACATTGCTTGATCCTTCTGAGAGCGCCAACCGCTGCTCTACCAGCTCGGCACTTCGCTCATCTAGAATGGTATAATCAACCTCCTTTATTAACGCAAGCTATTTATTACCAAAAACTTGTGAATCCCATCAAAATAAGCATTGACTTATTGGCAACATTAGCTATGTTTTAGGGTGATTGATCTAATAGCATAATGTTCAGCTTATGATCGCCATGAGCTAGTTCAGATAGGTGCTCAAATCATGAACATTACGGCCATGCAACTCTTCTGTGACGTGGTGCGGTGCCGCAGTTTTTCCCAGGCCGCGGCGATGAACAACATCTCCCAGTCCGCCGCCAGTCAGGCCGTCATGCAGCTCGAGAAGGAATTGGGCGTGCAACTGGTGGATCGTACCAAGCGGCCCTTCATCCTCACCCCCGAAGGAGAGATCTACTACAACGGCTTCTCCGACATGCTCAGCCGGTACGAGGCCACCCAGGCGGACATCCGCTCACTTCGCGAGGAAGTGGCCGGCATGGTCCGGGTGGCGGCCATCTATTCCATCGGCCTGCACGAGATGCGAACCTGCATGCAGGATTTCATGAGCCGCTACCCCAAGGCGCGGGTCAAGCTTCAATATTTGTTGCCGGCACGCGTGGTGGAATCGGTGCTCAACGGCGAGGTGGATCTCGGCGTCATGTCCTATCCCACCGCCACCCGCGATATCGCGGTCATACCCCTGCGCTCCGAACAGATGGTGCTCGTCTGCCACCCTCAGCACCACCTCGCGGATCGCAAAGAGGTCAGCATCAAGGACCTGCAGGGCGAGAACTTCATCGCCTTCGACCGCGACCTGGCCATCTGTAAGGAGCTTGACCGCCACCTGCGCGAGCACCAGGTCACTGTGCGCAAGGTGATGGAGTTCGACAACATCGAAACCATCAAGCAGGCCATCGAGATTGGCGCCGGCATCAGCGTGCTGCCGGCGCCCACCATCCGGCGGGAAGTGGCCACCAACGTGCTCGCCGCCGTACCCATCGCCGATGATCAGCTCGAACGCCCCATCGGGATCATCCACCGGCAGCGCAAGACGCTCACGCCCATCATCCGCAAGTTCATCGACGTTCTGGAAGCCACCCACGGGGACGGCGTCGCTCCGCAGAATAAGGGCGAAAACCAGGACGGCCTCGCTGCCTCATCAACACGACGCCAGTAGGCCCGCCGCCGACCGATCTTCATTCTCGGGCCATCACAAGGGGGCTGCGGTGGGGGACCGGTCGTCCTGAAGGTAAAACACGACCTTCTGCTCCCCGTTGTTGGCATTGACCATGAGCCTGCCGTCGCCGGGCAGATCCGCCGCCTCCAGGACGCGCAGAACGTGCGACCACTGGCCGGCCTGCGGCAGCAGGGCCTCCAAGCGGTTCGGCGCCTTCTGCAGGAGCTCCTCGTTGAGCCGGTTTCCCGGCCGACCGGGAAACAGCGCAAAATAGAGCACATTCGCTTCCACCAGCTCATTGAAAAAGTGGGTTCCCAGCGACACGTCCGGAACCAGGCCTTCGTGCATGGCCACGATCTCGCCCAGCGCGCACGCCTTGGAGATCTCGGCGTAGGAAACGGGGACACCCAGTGCCGGCGTCGTGGTCCCCCAGCGGCCGGGGCCCAACAGCGCCACGCGGCGGTCGACCTTGTCCTGGTGCATCAACCGGCCGATCAGTCGGGCAATGCAGTAACGCTCGTGAACCGGCAACTCGCTGTAGGCGCCCGGCACCACGTAGATCAGCCGGTCGATCGGCGCCACCCGGCTCTGCCCGACCATCACGCCGCTGGCTTCGAGCAGGCGGGCCTCCTCTGCAATGTCCGCCGGCACTACCGCCGCCTGTGCCTCCGCCTGCACCTGCAGCGGACGACACTGCAACAGGTTGATCCGGTAACCCTCCTTCTCAAAGAAGTTCACCGTGAACTCCGTGTCCACCGGGCAGCCATACGCCTCCTCGAGAAGCGACAACATCTCGCGAAGATCCGCGACAAACGGCGTCGCCGACAGCAGACGCTCGAAGGTCAACACCCACGAGAACACGCCTCGCTGGCCCCGGTCGGCGGCCAGCCGTTCCAGCTCCGGATCGCGCGAGGCGAACATGGACAGGTCCAGGTGCGGCGCTTCGGCCATCACGTCCAGCAGATCCCGCGACACCAGGCGGTTGCCGGCCAGATCGAGCGCATCTACCTTCCGCTGGGCGTAACGGCGCACCTCTTGCAGACCCGCTTCCGGCCGCAACTCCGGCGCGTTGAGGGCCACCACCCGCGTGTAGTCGTCGTCGGCCCGGTCCACCGCCCGCGTCCCCAGCCCGAAAACAATCCGCAGAAGGCCCGAACGCGGGTCGATCTGCTCGTTCCACGAGTAGGGGTTGTACGACAGGCCCACGCCGGCCACCTGCGGGAAGAACAGGCTTCCGTACATGGCCCCTGACACACGTTGCACCAGCAGCGACATCTGCTCGTCCCGGTCCAGCAGCCCGCGCGCGGCGCGATAACGCAGCGCGTTTTCACTCATGGCGCTGGCGTAGACGGTCCGCACCGCGGACATGAAATCGTCCAGCCGCTTCTGGGGCGAGCCCTGGTTGGCACAGAACACGCTCTCGTACTTGCCGGCAAACGAATTGCCGAAGGCGTCTTCCAACAGGCTGCTGGAGCGAACGATGATCGGGCTCTGCCCGAAGTAGTCCAGCATGGCCGCGAATTCCCGCTGCGTCTCTTCCGAAAACGAGCCGCTTAGAATCCGCCGCCGGCCCTCCTCCGCTTCGCTGAGAAACGTGGCCGGGTTTTTTTGCTTCTCCCGAATCCACCAGCAGCCGTTCTGCACCAGGTAGGTGTAGAAGACGTCCGAGCCGATGTGGAACGAGTCATGCGGCTCCAGCAGCGTCTCCCAGCGCGCAGACGCCCGGCGCAGAATTGCCCGGGCCACCAGCATGCCCGCCGCCTTGCCGCCGATCAGTCCCGTGCCGATGGTCCGTCGCCAGATCTGGAGCACGTCCGACAACTGCAGGTATTTCTCGGCCAGGTTGAGCATCTGGGCGTCGCGCGAGAGGATCATCCGCAGCAGGCGTCGGACCTCATCTTTCTGCTGGGAGCCGGACATTCTGCTCCGCCCCCGCGGCTCCGCCGCCTCCTGGGCTTCAAGAAAGGCGCGCGACCACACGCCGATCCGCGGCCGCGAAACGCCCGACCCCGAATACGGAATCGAGGCCAGGATCCGCGTGATCGTGGCGCTTTCCGTCACCGGCCGAAAGTCGTCGCCCTCCCATGCGTGCAGCATGTACATGGTGGGGGAGTGGCGCTGCTGGACTTTGATGGGGTGAATGTAAACGCGGTCATCCTGGCGATAGACGTCTACGAGAATCTGGGTGGTCTGGGCAATGGTGGTGGTGGCCTGCGGCGAGTGCCAGTTTTTCAGCACCGCGAAGTAAGCCAGGGCCTCCACCTCATAGACGTAGGGACAGGTCAGCCGGAAGAAATTCCCCAGCATCCGGTCGCTGGACCAGTCCACCGCCAAATCGGACAGGCAATCGAACAGGTAAACACCGTAATTTCGCGTGGTGCTCAGAACCTTGTGAATCTCGCTGATGAACTGCTCGAAACCGGCATCCGGGTGCAGCTCGTAGACTTCCACCCCCGAGTCCGCCGAGACCAGCGGCGCATGACGGGCAAAGCGGAAGTACACCACCGTCTTGCCGGCCTCGCGCGCCGCTTCGCAGAAGGGCTCCACGAACGGCCGGTAGTTGTCTACGGAGTCGACTTGCCAGACGAGATTGTCGCCCGGAAGAAGGCCCTTAAAAACCTCATCGAGTGCGGGCAGACCGGTGGTCAGCGGGGACATGGCCATGAAATAACATCTTTCTACGAAGAAGGTTAAGCCGAAATATCACCTTCCAGAAGGCCCAGGCGCAGCTATCAGTCTAGCACCTGCACCACATCCTTTCCAAGCCCTGCGGGATCCGCGGACCCCACAAAAAAAAGCTCCGAACCAGCCGTCCGGCCAGTTCGGAGCCCATTCTGCCGCCCCTGGGAGTCGAACCCAGAACCCCAAGATTAAGAGTCTCGTGCTCTGCCAATTGAGCTAGAGCGGCTCATATGTTGCGACGTATTTTAGTCGATCTTCGAGCAGTTTCAACCGTTCAGGCCACACCTTTGCGGCGAACAGCGCGACTCGCAACCCCAGAAGCCGGAATTCACTGTTGATAATATATATTCATTATTTCTGATACTTCATCCTCTCACCCCACCCTAACATAACCGACGCGAGAGCGGCGGGGGCCTCGCGTCAGCTTTCCGGGCCCGGTATAACTTGCGGCAAAGGGTTTTGGGCTTGGAGCGCTGACTACGGAGGACGAGAACCATGTGTGAATCATGCTCAGCAGGCAAGCTGGCCCGGCGCGAGTTTCTGGCTGCGGCGAGCGCAATTGGAGCGGCGGGGTTCGTCTCGGGCACGGCGGCCGGTCAGGCGAGCCCCCAGCCTGCTTCCCCGCTGACCCTGCCCTTGACCAAACGAGACAAACAACCGGCGAAGGTTCTGGTGGCTTTCCTTTATCCCCCGGCCGACGTGGTCAACGAAGGCCGGATGGAGGACAACTGGCGGAAATTCAACTGGTTCACCTGGCCGGGCAACCAGTTTGAGCCCGAGCAACAGGAGCGCAAGTTCACCGCCAAGATCAAAGAGATCGCCGGCAAGTGCGGCGTGGCCGTCGAGTTCCAGCGGGGCGGCATCTACCAGGAAGCCAAGGTCAACGAATTCATCACCCGGGCCAAGGCTGCCCGCCTGGATGCCGTTCTCATCGTCAATTTCTGGAACACCCTCTCCCAGCAGGCGTTCCGCATGGCCACAGAATCGGGGACACCCACAAGCATCGTCTACCACTCCCTGGGCTCCAACCACCAATTGCCTCCCGATTACCTGCGCAACGCGGAGGGGCTCTATTACATTCACTCCATTGAGAACTGGGACGAAATCGAGCGTGGGCTGTGCGCCGTCAATGCCCGCAAGATGCTGGCCCAGAGCCGCCTGTTGCGTGTCTCCGGCCGGGTCCAGGCGCCCACCCGAACGCAGGAGCCGCGTCTGGACGTGGACATTATCGAGGTGCCGGCCGAGGAGTTTAACAGCCTCTTCGACGCCGTGAAGCCGGATGACGCCCTGGTGGCCGAGGCCATGCGCTTCAAAAACAACGCCGTGCGGGTCATGGACGTGACCGACGAGTACTTCGTGGACGCCATGCGGGCGCATACGGCCGTTGGACAGATCATGGAGCGTTACGGCGCGGATGCGATCACCATCGAGTGCCTGCAGCTCAAGCATCGCAAACCCTGCATCAGCTTCGCGACCAACAACGGCGCGCTCGTGCCCTGCGGCTGCGAGAATGATCTCAACGCGACGCTGACAATGATGCTCGGGCGGTGGCTCCTGGGGCGGGGCGGTTTCCAGCACAATCCGGAGTTCGACACCAGCGAGAACCGCTACTTCGGCGCCCACTGTACCTGCACCTGGAAGCTGCACGGCCCGCAGGGGCCCTCGCAGGATTACCTGGTGCGGCCGTTCTTCCACCAGTTGCCCAAGACCGCCGCGCTCGACGTGCAGTGGACGCCGGGGGCGCCCGTGCTCTTGTGCAAGTATCTCAGCGGAGAGGACATCCTCAACTGCTGGACCGGGAAAGTCATCGAGTCGCCCACTGCGCCGCCAACCGGCGGCTGCGCCACCCGTGTGCTGGTGGACATCGATCGGGTGGATGACGTGTGCCAGATCTACTCCGGTCCGCACCCGGTCCTCTACTGCGGCGACCGCAGCGACGCCCGCCGCTGGAAGGCCTTCGCCAAGATGTACCGGCTGAAGCTGGCGAGCAACGTGTAGGGAAGCACACAGCCGCCCGACATTGCGGCCCTTCAAGCCGTGGACGCCGGTTCGACTCCTGCCGGGGCGATTGGAAGGTATCGCCCAAGGCGGGCACCGACCTCGAACACCAAAGTCGCACGCCCGCTGGAGGTACGATTCCTCCGCCTTCCGTCATCGGGCTCGCGTCATCCTGGCCGTCTCCGAGTGGCCGTTGGCGCCTTCTTCCGGCCATCCGGCCATAGCTCGATCCTCATCACATCAGGATCGATATGACCCCCCATAAAAGCAGGTGTGCGAGAGACTTATCTTTTTCCACAGTTCGTTCGTTGGTTGCTTCCGCAAAAAGGCTTGACTTTTTGGGGTTCGTTCCCGATACTTCTGGTGGAGGCTTTGGTCGGCCCGACGGGCCGGGCATTGCCTTTTTCCTTTTTTACTCCTCCTCCCTTTCAAGCCCTTCCCCGGTCAGCCGGTCCAGCCGCCCGCGAAGATCGTCGAGGTAGACGATGCTGTGAACCTGCAGGGGGGCTCCGTCGTGGTCTACCTGACAATGAAACTGCATCTGATGAAGCTTCCGCGCGTAGGCCTTCAACTCATCACGCCGGGGCTGCGGCATGCTGTTTAGACGCCATCCCCAGCCCAAGATGTAAGCGGCCAAGTCGGCCAGGAAAATCCCGGTGGTCAGATCCGAATGGGCGAAGAACGGTTCCGGCACGATCAGAGAACTCCGGAAGCGCCCTTTGTCGGTCCCAAGAAAATACGCCGCCATGCGCTGAATCAGGTACTTGGCGCGGCTTTTTTCCAGTTCATCGAAGATTACCAGTCCGCGTCGGTCGGGGCAGGAGTGCTGCAGCAGGTAGAAATAGCGCTCGAACAGGTAGACGACATCCTTCCGCAACAAGTCACGGTCCGAACGAGCGGCGTTTCCATCGACCACAGAAGCCAGCACCCTTACGCCGTGGGCCGCGGCAATATCCAACACAGTACCTACGAAGCGAAGAACAGATCGGCTATAGCCGGTCAGCTCCCGGGCCGTGACCGTGCTCGCGCTCTTGCCCGCGTCGTGCGCTTCCATGCCTTTCAGGAGTGCCGATCGTGCGAGGCTGGGCAACTCCTCCTCGGGGATCGAGATTCTCTGTCTTGCAAGGCGAAAACGCTTCCGCTTCAACAGCTTTTTGGCCTTCACTTCGGAGATGCGCAGATTCCGCAGGTAGTCCCCAAAGTGCTCCTTTTCTGCCGAGCGGATAGCTTTGACCAGGTTCCATAAGTTTCTCTGTTCAACAGCCACCCCCGCCAGGACTTCGCACGGCATGTCCCTGTTGTCTTGCCCGCTTTCATCGACGAAGAGGAGCACGAGTTATTCCTGCAAGAGAGGGTCGGTCTTGGCCTCCGATGGCACGCTTATCAGCGTAATTCGTGAGCAAAGGTTGTCAATCGAAGCATTGATGATGGACCGTCGCGCGCTTGCGAGCCCGGATGAAGAGCGTCTGGGACACGAGGCACCTCAATTACTATCCGACCGGCACCGCGGCCGTCCTCTCCAAGACCACTACACGCGTCTAATGTATCTCCGCGCGGTTGCCTGTGTCGCCTCGGTCAGCCTGGCAGCTAGTTATTCCTCGACGTTCCGATCTCGCATTCGAGCGTATGCCGGCCCGGGCCGACGGTTTTCTTCGTCCCATCCGGAGCAATGAGCTGGGCTTCGACACCGTCGGCGACTTCAGCATCCAGGCGGAACTTGCCGTTCTTGACCGTCCAACGGCTGCGGATGCGGCCAGCGGGGCTGTCGAAGGTGGCTTCGGCCTCGCTCAGCGGACCGGGCTCCGGCGCAATGAGAATCTTCTTCCAGCCGATACTGCCGGGCTGCTGGCGGATGCCGGCCACGTAGCCGTAGTACCACTCCATCACGTGCCCCAGCATGCAGTGGTTCAGCGACTGCACGCCGTCGCTGATGGCGTCCCAGGTTTCCGGCATGGCGGTGAGGCCCTTCTTGAGGATGCCGCCGTAGCTGCCCACGCCGTCACGCGCATAGACCCGGTGCAGGACATCCGACCGGCCAGCCTGAGCCAGGGCACGGATGAAGAACACGTGGCCGATGTCCCCCGGAGTCTGCTGCCAGCCGCGCTGCTCCAGGTCGGCAATCACTGCATCGAGCACGGCCTGGCGGTCGGCCTCGGGTACCACGCCGGCTGCCAGCGAGATGGTGTGGGCGCACTGGCAGGAGCCGTTGTTGGCGAAGGTGCGCTTCTGCGGATCGTAGAACTTCTTCAGGTACGCTCCGGCCGTGCTCGCGCGCAGCGCCTGGTAGCGTTGAACGTCGTCGGTCTTGCCCAGCACATCGGCCGCGTTGATCACCGCGTCGATGCACATGATCTGCACGGCGGTCGCGGTCAAGTCCTGCGGGGTAAAGCGGCTGGGGCCGGGGGGCCGGCCGTGGCCGTAGTCATACCAGTCGCCCAAGCCGCCGGGGGCAATTCCCTCCTTCGATACGGAGGCCACGTAATCGACGAAGCGGCGCATACAGTCGTAGTTGTCGTGGAGGATCCGCGGGTCTGCGTACCAGACGTAATGGTGCCACGGCAGGAGGGCCCCGGCGGCGCCCCATTCCACCGTCCAGTGAAAAGCGCTTGGGAAACGGGTCTCCGGATACGACGGCGCGACGGTCAGAATGCGCCCGGTGGGCTCCTGGGCGTCCCTGATATCGCGGGCAATCTTGGCGAACCAGTCGCGGCAGTCATAGCGGTAGCAGAAGGTGGGCACGAGCAGATGGGCGCATTCCAGCCAGCCGAGCTTCTCGCGATGCGGGCAGTCGCTCAGCACATAAGACATGTTGGAGCGCATGGCCCAGTCGATGAGGCGATGCGTCTCGTTGAAAAGCCGGCTGGAGGTGCGAAACGCGCCGACCTGGGGCAAGTCGGTGCGCACGTGGACCAGCTCCAGGCGCTCGAGCACGGGCAGCTTCTGCGGGTTAGGTTTATCCTTGTAGACCGCCCCCTTCACCTCCACGGCCAGGAAGCCCTGGTAGTGGAACAGCCACTGGTGCTGCTCCGGCCCGCCGCCCCGGAGCGTGTAGTTGAAAAGCACGGGCGCGCCCCAGCGGGGCTTCATGAACTTGCCGTCGTCGGAGCGATACTCCGACGGCTGCACGGTGAAGCTCTGCCCGGCGGCGCCCTGGACGGTGAAACGAAGTATGCCGGACGCGTTCTGCGGGAAGAAGGCGTGGAAGAGACCCGGCTCGACCTCAACGACCTCGCTGGGAGAAAACACCTCCTTTGCGCGAATCGGCGGCCAGAACTGCTTCTCCAGCCGCGCAGTGGGGGCTTGCTCCGGGCGGGCCGTGGCCCAATGTTGATCGTCAAAGCCCGGCTCATCCCAGCCCGCCGGCTCCTTTCGGGCATCATAATCCTCGCCGCCGAACACGTGACTGAACGTCACCGGACCGGGGGCCGTCTTCCAGGTGTCATCCGAAACGATGCGGATCTGGCTGCCGTCCGCGGTTTCAATGTCGGCTTCGACGCGCAGCAGGAAGGGCGTCCCGAAATTCGTCTCCGGGCCGACCTTGTGATAGCGACCGGCCGGCGCGGGCGGGTTGAACCAGAACGAGTTGCCCAGCAAGACACCGAGCGCATTAGGCCCCTTGCGCAGCAGGAGGGCAATGTCCAGCTCCTCGAAATAGATGGTCTTGTCGTACTGCGACCAGGGCTGGTGGAGAACGGCGTCTCCGGCTGGCCGGCCATTGACCCGCAGGTGAAAATGGCCCAGCCCGACAATCTTCAGCGTCGCCTTGCGCGGCGCGTCCGGCAGCGTGAATTCCTTCCGAAAAAGGGGACACCCGGAGTCCGCCGCCGTGATCCAGGCCGGCTCCGCCGACCTGGCCGGCGCCACGCCCAGCAGCGACAGCGCCACCCCGCAGGCCAGCAATCCGCCGATCCGGCGGCCAGTCATGGCGATGTCGTACCGGCCGCGCCGCCCTGCGCCGGGCCTGCTGACCCGGGCCGTCTGTGCTGATGTCATGCGTGCTGTTCCACCTTTCTTACCGATTCAGTCTCAGTAGCCGCTCGATGTCCTGGCTGTCGGCCGTGGCCGTGATCGTGCAACGATGCTCGATGGTCTGGCCCGGCTTCAGCATGATGAGCCAGCCGCGCTCGCGGTCCGTGGGCCGGCCTTCCACCCCGCCGGTCATCGGTTCCAGGGCCCCGGTGTACTCGCCCGGCCCCCAGTGCTGCCAGTTCCCCAGCCGGGGGAAATCGGCCTTGGGATACTCGATCCGCACGCCGATGCCGCGCTTGCGGTTGACCACGCCCGCCGTAACCATGCCCCGTGCGTCCACGGGCGGATCGATGTAGGTGAACACCTCGCCGGTGCCCCGGTGTGCGTCCAGCGGGGCGGGCGCTGCCCGGAAATCCTTCCTCTTGGTAAACCACTCCACCCCGTCGCCACGAGGCGTCAGCTTGCCCTTGTAGCAGTAGGTGCTGGCTCCCGGCTCCAACAGCGGGTAACCGAAGTTGATGTGCAGCAGCCACTCATGCTCAACCGGCTCGTTGCCGCGATTGGTAAACACATCGGTGACGCGGATGGCGGGCTCGCCCAGCGTGCTGCTGATGGTCCGGCGGAGCTCCACGTTGGGGTTGAATACGCGGGCCGTGCGGACCAGGCCGGTAATGCTCATCTCGTACTGGCCGCGCGAGGGATCGGGATTGACGATCGACTCGATGATGGCCGGCGTGTTGGAGTGCGTGCCGTGCAGGCCGTACTCTACGCCGTTCTCAGTGAACGGCCCGCCCGTGTTCAACGGCCCACAGCTCACCAGCAGTCCGCCGTAAAAACCCTTCAGCCATTCAAAGCCCCGGCTATAGGCCGAGCGGGGGGCGGTAATGCCGGTGAAAGAGTGCCAGGTGAGCGACTCGCCGCGAAACTCGGCGTCCGCGATATCCAGCCCCCGATCAATGACCACCTTGTAACGCAATCCACCGCCGGTGTTGACCCAGGCGATGCGGACGCCACGGCCGGGGCCGTTGTCCAGAACGGATGTCTCGATGCCGCCGAGCTGTTGCCAGTTGGTAATGGGCGCATCGGCGAACGGTTGTGAGCGACGGGGCCGTGCAGGTTTACGAGCCATGGGTTTCCTCCTCGTCATATCGACCGGGGCGCATTGTACGCCTGGGCCGACCGGACGCAACACGGCCCCCAGAAAAGGCCGCGGCCCGCACAGTCCGCACGCCGGCATGAAAGCCAGGTGTCAGACTTGCGGGCCGCCGATGGCTGGTTAGCCGCTGACAACCGAGATTACAAAGCCCAACCGAGCGCTTACTTGCACGGATCCGGGCACACCGCCACCTGGATCGTCCGCGTTACCTGGCGGGGAACGCAACGGGTCACGGTGACCGGTACTTCCTTCTCCACGCATTCGGGCACGCAGGTGGTGACCGTGTAGGGCACCTGCTTGGTCACGGTGTAGGGCACCTTTTCGGTGATCTGCTCGGAGACCATCCGGCAGGTTCTCACCGGCACCTTGCGGACGCGCTCTTCGCAGACGTTCCGGCAGACCTGGTAGGTCTCCGTCCGGGTCCGCTGTTCGGCAACCATCCGGCAGACGCGAACCGGAACTTTCTCAACGATCTCCTCGGAAACCATCCGGCAAGTGCGGACCGGGACTTTCTCGACGATACGCTCGGTCACCATCCGCGTCCGGGTGCACGGAACCTTCCGAACGCATTCCTCTTTCACCATCCGGCAGGTGCGGACCGGAACCTTCTCAACGATACGCTCGGTCACCATCCGTGTACGGGTGCACGGAACCTTCCGAACGCACTCCTCCTTCACCATCCGGCAGGTGCGGACCGGAACCTTCTCGACGATACGCTCGGTCACCATCCGCGTCCGGGTGCACGGAACCTTCCGAACGCACTCCTCTTTCACCATCCGGCAGGTGCGGACCGGAACCTTCTCGACGATACGCTCGGTCACCATCCGCGTCCGGGTGCACGGAACCTTA